>Ga0315314_1000691_pt1 | contig 34269 bp, 37 predicted proteins | sample TDP9_MG_FD_203631 | JGI IMG/M metagenome (GOLD analysis project Ga0315314, IMG submission 203631) | Freshwater sediment microbial communities from Lake Towuti, South Sulawesi, Indonesia - TDP9 | ecosystem: Environmental > Aquatic > Freshwater > Lake > Sediment | place: Indonesia: South Sulawesi... | reverse complement strand
AACGTCTTCAGAGGCAGGATAATAGATGTCACACCAGGATCTATGGTAGTAGAAGTCACTGGGACTCCTGATAAGATAGATGCCTTCTTAACTCTGGCAGCTACCTTTGGCATAAAGGAGATGGCTAGGACTGGTATAACAGCATTGATTAGAGGATGAGTAAAATGGTCAAGATATACTATGATGCTGATGCTGACTTAGGAGTCTTAAAGGGGAAGAAGATAGCAGTAATAGGTTATGGTAGTCAAGGAAGAGCCCAAGCTTTGAATATGAAAGATTCAGGTCTTGATGTTTTATTAGGATTAAGACCTGGTGGGGCTTCTTGGAGTAAAGCAAAAGCTGATGGCTTTCAACCATACACAATAGCCGAAGCAGCAAAGAAAGGTGATATAATTCACATGCTAATTCCTGATCTTGAGCAACCTGATGTGTATAAATCACAGATTGCTAACTATATGAAAAAGGGAAAGGCATTAGGGTTCTCTCATGGATTTAACATTCATTTCAAGCAAATAATTCCTCCCCCTCAAGTTGATGTCATAATGATGGCGCCTAAGGGTCCTGGGAAGGGTCTTAGAGATACTTATGTGAACGGCTTTGGTATTCCAGCCTTGATAGCTGTTGCTCAAGACTACTCAGGTAAGGGCAAGGATATAGCTCTAGCCATGAGTAAAGCCATGGGTTGCACAAGAGCAGGTGTTTTAGAAACAACCTTCAAGGAGGAGACAGAGACTGATCTATTCGGTGAGCAAGCAGTCTTAGTTGGTGGGATCATATCTCTGATAAAGAAGGGATATGAAGTTCTTGTTGAGGAAGGTTATCAGCCAGAATTGGCATATTTTGAGGTTTGTAATGAGATGAAGTTGATCATGGACTTAGTCTATCAAAGCGGCTTTACAGGGATGCTTAAGATAGTATCTGATACTGCAAAGTATGGAGGACTCATAGTAGGTCCAAAGGTTATAGATGAGCATGTTAGAGAGAATATGAAGAAGATTTTAAAGGATATTCAAAATGGAGATTTTGCTGAGGATTGGACTGGTAAACCTAAAGAGAGCAGGCTAAGGCTAAACTCTTTGATGAAAGAAATTTCTGATCATAAAATAGAGGAAGTTGGAAGGCTCATAAGAAAGATGGCAGGGATAGAAAAATGAGTTCTGATGATTACATCAAGATATTCGATACAACTTTAAGGGATGGAGAACAGACTCCAGGGGTATCACTCACACCAGAGGAGAAGCTAGAGATAGCTCGTCAGCTCGATAAACTCGGCGTAGATACGATAGAGGCAGGCTTTCCCATAACTTCTAAAGGAGAGATTGAGGCTATAAAGCTCATTACCAAAGAAGGATTGAATGCAGAAATATGTGGATTGGCTAGGGTGAATAAAAGCGATATAGATGCTGCTCTGAGTTGTGGAGTTGGATGCATTCATGTATTCATAGCAACATCTGACATACATCTGAATTATAAGCTTAAGCTGACTCGTGAGCAAGCCTTGCAAAGAGCTATAGAGGGTGTAGAGTATGCTAAGAGCCATGGTGTTCAAGTTGAATTCTCAGCAGAAGATGCAACTAGGTCTGATCTAGATTATCTCAAGCAAGTATACAAGGCTGTTGAAGAGGCTGGTGCAGATAGGATCGATATACCAGATACAGTTGGAATTATGATGCCAGTAAGAATTTATCAACTCGTTGGTGAGATCAAAAAGACAGTAAGATTACCCATAAGCTTGCACTGTCATAACGATTTTGGCATGGCTGTGGCTAATACTTTAGCAGGGATAGAGGCTGGTGCAGTAAGGGCTCATGTAACTGTTAATGGCTTAGGAGAAAGAGCAGGCAATGCAGCATTAGAGGAAGTTGTTATGGCTTTACATTCACTATATAAGAAGAAGACGAGAATAAACACTCGCTTGATCTATGAGACTTCTAAACTTGTCTCAGAATTAACTGGAATAATCGTTCAGCCAAATAAAGCCATAGTGGGCGATAATGCTTTTGGTCATGAATCTGGCATACACACTCATGGCGTGCTATCTATGCCCTTGACCTATGAACCTATAGAACCAGAGATAGTTGGAAGAAAGAGATGGATTCAGGCTGGTAAGCATGCAGGAGCCCATGGCATATTGGCAGAGCTGAGAGAGATGGGCTGGCAACCAACTGAAGATCAACTTAAAGAGATAGTCGAGAAGGTAAAGGAGTTGGGTGATAAAGGGAAGACGATCACTGATACTGATTTATCTGCAATAGCTAGATCTGTAATGAGGAAGACTTTAGAGGAAGAGAAAATTATCAACCTAGTTGATCTGGCAGTCATGACAGGGGTTAAAGTAGTCCCTACAGCATCTGTAAAGCTAATTCTAGATGGGAAGGAGTACATAGCAGCTGAAACTGGAGTAGGACCTGTAGATTCAGCAGTTAAAGCCATTCAAAAGGTCACAGATAGCTTGGCAAATATTAAGCTGAAAGAGTACAGATTAGAGGCTATTACAGGAGGCTCAGACGCTCTTGCTGAAGTAATAATAAAAGTTGAGGATAAGAATGGAAATATTGCATCTGCAAGGGCAACTGGCGAGGATATAGTGATAACAAGTGTAGAAGCCATGATAAATGGCATCAATAAAATACTGATGAAAAGGAAGCAACCAAGCTCTGCTACATAGATCAATTTTTGATTAAGATAGTATAAGAAAAGTTTACTAAAGCCGAGAGCGTCATTCTTATTAAGTCAAGAATTTTGTGATTCCAAGCATGGCAAATATCATTGAGAAGATACTGAGTAAAGCATCAAATAGAGAGCAAGTATTCCCAGGGGAGATAGTTGAAGCCAAGATAGACTGTGCAATGATTAATGAAATAACTGGGCATCTTACAATAAAATACTTTCATGAGTTAGAAGCGAAAGAAGTTTGGGATAAAGATAGAATAGTCATGGTCTTAGACCATACAATTCCTGCTGGGAGTGTAGAGGCTGCTGAGTTGCATAAGATAATGAGAGAATTTGCAAGAGAGCAGAAGATAAAGTCATTCTACGATGTTGGTAGAGGAGGAATTTCTCATCAAGTAATGATAGAGAAAGGTCATGTAAAGCCAGGAGATGTTGTTGTAGGGGCTGACTCTCATACATGCACTTATGGTGCTGTAGGAGCATTTTCTACAGGCATAGGCTCCACAGAGATGGCTGCAGTATTCATAACTGGAAGATTATGGTTTAAAGTCCCAAAAGTGATAGAGATAAAAGTAAATGGTAATTTTAGAAAGTTCGTCACACCCAAGGACTTGTTCTTGAAAGTTGCAAAGATTTTAGGAGTTAGTGGTGCAAACTATAGAGGGCTTGAGTTCAAAGGCTCTACTATAAGGGATATGAGTATAGCAGGTAGGATGACTATATGTAACATGGCTATAGAAGTAGGTGCAAAAGCAGGAATAGTCGAAGCTGATGAGAAGACTTTAGAATATTTGAAGGGTAGAACAAGTGATCAATTTTTCATTGCAAAGAGCGATAAAGATGCTGAATATGAGAGATCCTTAGACTTATATGTTGATGATTTGCCTCCTCTAGTCTCTTGCCCTGATGCTGTCGATAATGTAAAACCTGTGGCTGAAGTAGAGGGGATAGAGTTGGATCAAGTCTTCATAGGCTCATGCACGAATGGAAGAATGGAGGACTTGCGTTTAGTTGCTGATATACTGAAGGGTAAGAAAGTTAGCGATAGAACTAGGCTAATAATAATCCCTGCATCACAAGATGTATTTTTAGATGCTTTGAAAGAAGGCCTTATAGAGACTTTTCTTCTCTCTGGAGCAAATGTTGCTAATCCTACTTGTGGTGCTTGCTATGGAGGGCATCTTGGAGTTCTTGCATCTGGAGAGGTTTGCTTGAGCACTACAAATAGGAACTTCATAGGGAGAATGGGTAGCACAAAGTCAAAGGTTTATCTAGCATCCCCTGCCACTGCTGCAGTCTCAGCCATAAAAGGATTCATTACAGACCCAACTTCATTCAAGGGTGATTAAATTGAAATTATTAGGCAAAGTTGTAAAATATGGCGATGATGTAAATACTGATTTTATAATTCCAGGCAAATATCTAGTTTTGACAGATCCAAGAGAATTGGCAAAGCATGCCATGGAAGGCATAGACCCATCTTTCATTGAGAAGAGTAAAGATGCTATAATAGTTGCAGGAAAGAACTTTGGTTGTGGCTCAAGCAGAGAACAAGCCCCTATATCATTAAAGTACTCTGGCACAAAAGCTATAGTAGCAAAATCCTTTGCAAGAATATTTTACAGGAACGCTATTAACATAGGTCTGCCAGTTCTTGAGTGTGAAGATTTATGGGATTTAGTTCGAGATGGCGATGAATTGATGTTAGATTTGAAAAGTGGCAAAATTACGAATTTAACCAGCAATGTATCTACACAAGCCCAACCTTTGCCAGAATTTATTCTTGAGTTGATAGAAATAGGCGGATTATTGAATAAGTTGAAGAAAGCAAAAGTCTAATTTTTACCACATTGATTACTTTGACGCTTAAGAGCTTAGAGAAGTCTTATAACTGATGATATCATATAACCTCTAGAATGGGCTACGTTTTTGTAGAAGCTGAAATAGGCGATATAAAGAAGCAAGTGATAAAGAAGGTTAAGTTGCTAGCTGATACAGGAGCAGGCTTTATGGTCATCCCACCAGCTATGGCTCATGAAATAGGAATAGAACCTATCACGAAAATAGAAGTTACGTTAGCCGACAAAAGAAAGAGTGTAGTAGATCTAGGATTTGCCTATGTTAAAATTATTGGAAGAGAGGCGATCGTACACGCGCTTATAATGGAATCCCCTGAGCCTTTGCTTGGAACGTTTACCATGCAGATACTAGGCCTAATGATCGATCCTGTAACAGAGGGGGTTAAGCCTACTAGAAGCTTTGCCATAGGGCTTCTCTAGTAGAGGACAACCAAAATAGGCGGTCTATTGAACAAGTTGAAGAAGATGAGAGGTTAATTTAATTTGGTCATGTTGTATGGTTTACGATATGTAAGAAAGTATTTATTGTAGGTTCTAGAGCCCAAGTTATATGTTTAATGATTTGCCAGAATGGGATGATACAGGAATCGAAATTGAGGTTGTGTTGGCTGAAGATGAACCCGAATTTGAGTCCCTAGGTCCGGTCATTGGTAAAAAGTACGAAGAATGGACTGTTGAAATCCTTCAAAAGCTTGGGTTCGCAGTCGAAATAGTTCATCAACCAGTCGATATCAAAGCGATTCGAAACGGAAGAACATATTGGTTCGAAGTAAAAGGCAGTAAGCAATATACAAGATACCTGACCAAGAGGCAAATCCAAGAAATCCCCAGAATGGTTAAGGAAGGACAAAGGGTCTATATCGTGGATGTTCATACATACACCGAAAATGACGAAAGACGGCTCGAGTTCAAAATTGAACCATTTGACGCCAAGAAGCATCTCCCAAGTCCAACATAAGTCTGTGAGGCGTCCATAGCAACAATTGGTTCAATAATGTTGCTAGCCTACTATTTCGTTAAGGAAGGGACCGATTGAGTGTCAGGATGTTCTCTTATCGAATTAACTGGAGGGTTAACGAAACTTTTACTGTATTAAATTTTATAATCCTTTTACTTTCTTGGCTATAGCATCTCCAACTTCGCTTGTCTTAGACTTGCCACCGAAGTCATAAGTCCTAACTTTCCCTTCTTTCAAGATTTCTTCTACTGCTTTCTCAACTTTTATAGACGATCTTTCAAGCCCTAAGTCCTCTAGCAATAGGCAACCTGCCAAGATAGTTGCAATAGGGTTTACCTTATTCATTCCCTTATATTTCGGTGCAGAACCATGAATAGGCTCGAACATAGAAGTGCCTTTTGGGTTTATGTTCCCTCCTGGAGCAAAGCCTAAGCCTCCTTGAATCATAGCACCTAAGTCTGTGAGAATATCTCCGAATAGATTTGGTGTTACAACAACTTCGTACCACTCTGGATTCTTTACAAACCACATGGCTGTAGCATCAACAAAAGCAAATTCATATTTTATATCAGGATAATTTTTTGCAACTTCTTCTAAAGTCCTTCTCCAAAGGCTGTAAACATGAGTTAAGACATTCGCTTTATCTACTCCTGTAACTTTACTTCTATTATGATTCTTTGCATACTGAAAAGCGTATTCTATGACTCTTCTTGCACCTTGTTTACTTACAACTCCTAGCTGATAAGCTATTTCTTCAGCATCAGATTCTATATCCAAGCCAAAGCGAACATGATAAATCTCTCTGACCAAGTCCAATTCATTTCTAGTTCTACCTTTCTTTGCATTACCACCAAGACCTATGTAAAAGTCCTCTGTATTCTCTCTTACAACTATAAATTGAATGTCACTGGGCTTCTTATCCTTTAATGGTGTTGGCACCCCTTCATAGAGCTTGACAGGTCTAAGGTTGATATATTCATCAAGGTAAAAGCGAAGTCTTAACAATATTCCTAGCTCAAGAATGCCTGGCTCTACTCTAGGGTCACCTAGGGCGCCTAGATAGATAGATTTGTACTTTTTCAGCTCTTTAAGATTATCTTCACTTATCAACTCTCCAGTGGATAGGTAGTGATCAGCACCATGAGGGTAATCGATCCAATCTATATCGAAGCCATCTACCTCTGCAACAGCGTTAAGGACTTTCTTACCCTCAGCTATAACTTCAGGACCAATACCATCTCCAGCTATAACAGGAACCTTGTATGTGACCATATTTATCTTCAGTCTCCACGTCCTAAAATGGCTAAATAAATACATTATTAATTTTAGCTTACAAGAAAAGTGAGGTTTTAATAATTTATGTCAAGCCTCTAAGACTTTCAAACTTCCTAATAGGAAATTTTAATAAATGAAAGCTTAACGTTAAGAGATGATCGAGTTGATGAGCAAAGCTCCAAAAGATTACTATGATGAGATCTTTCAACTTGTAGAGCAGCATCACAGACTGTTCTCCAATTCCATACCCCTTGTAGCGAGTGAAAACACACCGAGCCCGGCAGTCCGTGAAGTCATGATGAGTGACTTTGGGAATAGATACGCCGAAAAGATGCTTATTGATGAGCATCTCGGTTGGGTTGGCCGGGTGAGAGGCTCTATGCAGGATGCACCTACATTGATAAAGTTGAACTCATAGCTATAGAACTAGCGAAGAAGCTCTTCAGAGCAGAGTTTGCGGATGTGAGGCCTGTATCAGGAGTTTGCGCCAACCTAGTGGTATACACGGCCTTTGCAGATGCTGGGGATACCATGTTCTCTCTATCCATACCTAGTGGTGGGCACATATCTACTGGTAAAAAATCTTTAGGAGGCACTGCAGGTTCTGTCTCAAGATTAGATGTTGAAAACTTTCCTTTTGATGTCAATGAAATGAATATAGATGTAGATGAGACGAAGAAGAAGGTAAAGCAAGTGATCAATGAGGGAAAGAAGGTAAAGTTAGCCATGTTCGGTGGTTCTGTATTGACTCAGCCTCATCCATTGAAGGAGCTTGCAGATGTGTTCCATGAAGTTGGAGCAAAAGTCTGCTATGATGGAGCTCATGTGGCTGGATTGATAGCTGGAGGTTTGTTCCAAGACCCCCTTAAAGAGGGAGCAGATGTGATGAGCATGAGCACTCATAAGACTTTATTCGGTCCTCAAGGAGGATGTGTATTATCCTTTGATAAATATGCTGAGATGATAAAAAGAGCAACTTTTCCCTCAAATGTGAGCAATCATCATCTACACCATGTCTGTGGGAAGGCTATAGCTTTTGCAGAGTTCTTAGAGTTCGGTAAAGATTACGCTTCACAAGTTGTAAAGAATGCTAAAGCATTGGCTCAATCTCTTTATGAAAGAGGTTTTCAAGTCTTAGGAGAGAAGAGAGGTTTCACTCAATCTCATGTAGTATTGGTTGATATAACAAATTATGGCTTAGGAGGAGATTTGGAGAAAAAGTTGGAGAGAACAAACATAATCTTGAACAGAAACTTGTTGGCTTACGATTTGAAATACAATAGGCATTATCAGAATCCTGGAGGCATAAGGCTAGGTAGCCAAGAGTGCACTAGATTAGGCATGGGAGAGGATGATATGGAATACATTGCTGAATTGATAGCAAGAGTTGTGATTAAGGGTGAGGATCCTGAAAGAGTAAAAAGGGATGTCATAGATTTCCGTAAGAATTTCAACAAGGTACATTACTGCTTTGATTCTCTTAGAGAGGCTTATGAATATATTAGAATACGTTAAACCTGATAAAATTTACTCTTCTACCCTCTTAAAACTTTGAAAAACCAATAAAGGATGTCTATTTCCGTTATTATCCTTATTAACCATAGGCTTGAGGGGTCTAAGGATATGCGAACTGGAACTTAATCTAAATAACCTTCGCTAGGTTTATAATACATCTATCAACCAAAGAACTCTGTAAGCTCGATTTGAGTCCCCTCTTTCTTCGAAATGAATAGAGATGAAAGCTCCTCGGATGCTATCTCAAAGCGATTTCTCACATATTCGCCAACTTTAAACTTCTCTGACAGCTTTAACCCAAGAGCTAGATACTTTTCTATGGAAGCCCTAGTAACAGTAGGCTGCAACTCTCCACCACAATTCAAGCATACCCCTTTTAGAGGAATGCGACGATGCTGCTCCCCACACGATTTGCAACGAAAATTCTGAGATGTGTATGCCTTCAAATTTCCAATAACATCTGGAAGGATATGGGTCTTTAAGACTGAGGATACAACCTCGTTAGGATCTACTGCATTAATTTTCATAGCCAGCTCTATCTGCTTTTCAAGCTTCTCTGAGAAGGACTTTAAAGTTGAATAAGTGCTCCTATTCCTTTCTACAGATATAGTACTAGTATTATGTGTGAAATTCAGACCATAAAACTGGTTTTCATTCTTTAGCCTATTCTTGATGATGTCTATGGCTTTGGTAAGAGTATGAGGGGGCTCATTCTTTATTGAAGACTCATAGAAAATTATTGGATAATTTTCTGCTATATCTAAGTTATGGGCTTGCTCATCAACCTCACTTGGTATGATGATGCTTTGTATTAATAATGGAGCATCCATCAACCCTCCGATCTGGGATGGTAGAAATTCTTTAGAAAAATTCAAGAGTATATCCATTAAAAGCATCACAGAGTCGCTATCACCATCACAATCCCTTCTCTTTGCAGCATGCCAATATGGGTGAGCAAAGCAAACCTGCGAATCTGTGAAGCCTATCACTCGACCTATTATGCCCACTGAAGTGTGAGGGGCTAGTCCAACTATAAGGCAGCCTACAAGGTCTTCTATAGAATTTGCATTATAATATGGTTCTTCATCATATAGATTAACTAACAAATCATCGATGAACTTTGATGCTTTCAATAGATGCTGACCAGCCTCTAAAGGTAGGATTACATCTTGGACAAAAAGCTCCAAAAGTTGATCGTCTGAGCTAAGAGGTTTTCCATAAACATCTTTTTCATAGCCCAACTCTTTAAGCTTCTCAACTGAGGTGCTTATCTGTGATGGTTTAAAATGAGTCATCACAGCATTCGTAGCATCGAACCTTATAGTGCCATCCTTGTAAACAGATAAACCATACTTTTGACGCAATATGCCCTTCTCCAATCTCTCTGGGATGCGGGCGGTGCTTATGAGACCTTTAACACCTTTGAGTGGAGGAGAGGGATCGTATTTTGCCCTAGATAGAGCTTCCTTTAACTCTTGCTTGATGGGAAAATCTATCTTTGAGTAAGGTAAAACATTGGCTTTACATACAGAACAAATATCACCCTCAACAACTCTACCACAGTTAGGGCATCTCTTCACAATTATGGTATCCCCGCCACATTTATCACATTTTATGCTGATGGAGTTAGAGCCACAAACAGTGCAGACCATGTTCACAATCTCAACATTCACAAATTCATCCTTTGCTGCTTGTATTATATCCCTCTTTGGACCTCCTTTTATTCCGACAGGAAATAGTGAGTGCACAGGAGGCTTCATCTTTCTTAGCATAGCCTTCTCAGGGCGACCTGTACGCAAACCCACAAAGACAGATGACTTCCTTTTGATAGGTATGTGAGCTAATGAGGAGAGAAGTTCGGTTACATCTTTCCAGCCTGTAACTAAGCCAAGCTCAGAAGTTAAACCTAAAGTCCTCATCACAGAATAAGCAGGCTCACCCTCTATGATAATTTCATCTTTGATTATTCTATGAGGGATACCTATATTCTCTAAGATCGATTTTATCTCTGGTTTTTTAGGCGCAGTTATTATGTATGATTCTTTATCATCTGATAAAGTCAAGCTCTGCCTTAGAGTAATTATTTCAGATGGTGATGCAACATCCCAGTAAAAGAGATGATAAGGATGAAGGGGTATTCCAAGCTTATTGCTAAGCTCAAAAGCCTCAAAAGCATTTGGGAAGTTATGCAGCGGGTCATTTATTATCTCTTCTAAGCGATCTATATTCATTCCAATAGATTTTGCGCATTCATTCATAGAGCCGTACTTCTCTTTAATTGCTATCATTGCATCCTTTATCCACCATTCTTCTACATAACCAGATGGAACCAATCTTACATTGTTTTCAAGAAAATCACCAAAGCTTACCAAAACATCACCTAAATAGAGGATCCTAGCTATTTTGTTTTGAATTTTAATTGCATGATCTAGGCTTCTTATCTTGACTACAGACTCATCTATCAATTTGACGATGGGAGGTTCTATAGTATCTACAAAGGCTACAGTGGCAGCCTTACTTGGTATGTCTAGCTTCACTTGTGTACCAACGACGAAAGGATAATCCAATATTGTGGCTATGGCAGGGTGAATTCCTACAGTTGATAAGCCTGTGTTGTAACATCGCCCATACCTTAATCGAAAACCACCTATCTTTTTTGGAAAGGATAGAACTGGTCGGCCTGAGATCACTTCCTCAAAATGTGTACTCTCAACATATTCTTCCAAATTTTGTTGCCTTCCACTCCTAAGCTCAGCTAGCCAACCCCAATCATAGATTGCTAAATCATTTACGAGCTTCAGTAATTTTCTTGATCTGCCTATCACGCCATCATTCAGCACCCTTAAAGCACCGCCTCTAACTCTGTCTGTTGTAATCCTTTTCAAACCTCTATGAATAACAATCTCAACAGGATCTGTCTCAACACCGTCAATCTCAACAGGAAGGTGCAAAAGTACATGCTTAATATCATCGTCAGAAACTCTAAATTGAAAGTTACTTACCTCTCGCTCGTAAATCCTAAGCTCTTCCATGAAACGACCTACTTCATCTTGTCCCCAAGCATTCGGTCTATACTTATCAAGACCTAAAACCTTACGGATGTGATCTGCTATCACAAGAGTGAAAGCTGCTTCTGTACCGCCTGCAGAACGAATAGGACCGGCAAAATATATGGCAGCGTAATTCGTTCCATCATCATTCTTCTTAATCTTCACAGATGAGATTCCTTGAATTGGAGCCACTGTAACGCCGTCTGTAACTACAGCAAGACCTATACGCACGCCAAAATCCAAAGCTTTTTCCTTTTCAAAAAACCCGAACTTGCCAAGGGCGACCTCTTCTGAAAGGCTTAGAGCTATGTTTTCCTTATTATGAGTTAAGAGAAGCTCTCTAAGTCTTTTAGCAAGCCCAGGAATTGGTATTAAGTTCTCTATCCTTTCTGCTAAATCAAAGGCTAATTTAGGCTCTACTTCTAGTTTTGGGTCTTTGCCTTTAATTCTAGCTTTAGATGATAAAGTGTGCTGTGAATATAACTTCTTTAAAAGCCTTTCATGATATTCAATATATTTCTCAGGGAATGGTGCAAGGGTCTTTATCCTCTCAAGAACTCCATTAATTAGTGCCACAGGTTGATTCTTTTAAATTAATTAATAAAAGTTTATCTAAATCGTCTCATATATGCTATTCTCTAACTTTTAGGGAAGAAGTTAAGATTTTAAGAGTTGATGGCAGATGTGATTATTAAATCTTTTTTTGTGATTATTACTGAGTCACAACATATCACAAATTATTTACTATTTGTCTTTGTATAAATTCGAGCAAGAATGAGATGGCGCCACATATTAGGCTCACATTTTGTTTTGCGCTCTGCAAACTTTGTCCTAAACTCTATACATTTTTCACAAGTAGGATGAGAAACATCTGAAGGGCCATCACAGTCTCCACAGTTAAGTAAAAGCGCTCTTTCATTTTTAAGCTCTATGAGTAAATACTCTTCAGAATCAAAGGATGCCTCAAAATCTGGCCATCGATCGTAAGCCTTTGGAAGTTCGAGCCAGTATTTTAGACTTGCAAAGAAGCGCTCAAAAGAAGTCATTTTATCGCCTCACATTCTTTATTCCTTCAACTATCTCTTTAAGCTTAGGCATGAAGTTTTTATTCTCTAATAAAGTCCCTATTACAAGAATGTCAGCACCAGCTTTAGCTACTTTAATAGCATCCTCTACTCTCCTAATTCCACCTCCCACAATCAATACACCATCAAAAACATTACGAACTTTAGTGACTATGGATGAAGATATATGTGATGTCACACCAGATCCTGCCTCTAAATAAACAAACCTCATTCCCATGTACTTTGCTGCAAGAGCATATATAGCTACTAAATTTGGTTTATTTGGAGGGATCCCTCTCGCTCTTCCTATGAAACCTATAGCCCCGCCCTCCCCTATCACAATGTATCCCATAGGGATAGCCTCTAAGCCATATTTTTTAACTGAAAGGGCACCCAAAGCTTGAGCTTCTGTTATGAAGTATGGATTATCAGAGTTCAATAGAGAGCTGAAGAGTATTGCATCAGCATTTGGTGATATGCCTGTCACATTGCCTGGGAACAAGATCACAGGAATTTTAACCTCTTTTTTAATTGTTTTTACAATGTTATCTAATTCGAGTTGGTCGATAGCTGTTGAACCACCTACTAAGATACCTTTCACACCACAACTTTCAGCATTGAGGGCAATGCTAGTCGCCATTTCAAGAGATATATTCTCTGAGTCGATAAGAGCAAAAGATATAGTACCGTCTTTAGATATCTCTCTCTTAAGGTATCTTTCAATTTTTCCTATCACTTAGAAGCCAACCTTCCAGACATAAATTTATCGACAAACTCATTATAGATATCTATAGGTTGTTTTTTTACTTCTAATGGATAATCATATTTTAAGCCACAGCTTCCACAGACTATCTTAGCTAGGTTCTCTTCCTTCAAAGAGACTTTGATAGATACCACTCCACATTGTGGGCAAGTATAAATTTTAGGGAGAGTTTTCTTCACAATTTTTATTACACGACGCCTTCTCCTTCCCAACTACAACCCTTTGTTATATTTAGAAGTTGTTAGATAAATCATTTTAGTCTGTCTTAATTTTATAATTTATTAATTAGAGACTAAAAATACCAAAATTAATTATTTAAATTTATAATAAATAAACTTTTTCATGTTATTTAGAGGAAATTAAGTTTAAAAATTAAGACCATACTTCCGATAAGATTATACGATTCTGTATAACGATTAGACGTTATGATAAAATCAAGGCTGGAGACCGATCCAATACTCAAATATCTTTTTGAAAGATCGTCATTCACTCAAGCGCAACTTGACACCTACCTAATTGATCGTACTACAGCCAATGAGAAATTAGAGTTAAAGGAGAAGATAGCTATGAGAGATAGGAAGAATGTTAGTAAAGGAGCTTTTATTCGTACATTGAGGCAAGCTCAAAGCAATTTAAAAAGAGCTGTTCACACTTTAATCTTATCTGAATACTTAGGTTTATTGGAAGATAAATCCATGATCAAATTATTACAAGTAAGCAACTTATTGAAGGGTGCTGAAGGTGTTATATCAAGAGAAAAGTTACCAGAAGTTATAGAGGTTGTTGAAACTATAATTGAAACTTTGTCAGGAAAGAGGAAGATAACATAGAACGGTAACTTGATTCTAAATAGAAAACGTTATTTACTATCTTGTGATATTATTTTATAGTACCTTGGCTCTAGAGGATGTTGTGATAGTCACAATAGCGAGTGTCACATTATTTATTTCTATTGTAGTCCTAGCTCGTTACTTACCAAAAATTAGAAGGGTCACTAAGGAACAAAAAGATGCTAGCGAGATCATCAAGGGAGTGATCTCTGAGCTTCATGATAGGCTGGGTCAGCAGGATCAGAAGATATTAGACCAACAAGTCAGGTTGGACGTCATAGAGTTGAAGTTAGATCAGTTAAGCAAAGGCTTAGGTAAAGAGGAGAAGGAGGTTATTAAGGTCCATGAAGTCCCTGATACCAGAAGGATTTTAGAAGAAATTAAAGATTTATTGAGAAATTTAGGTAAAAGTGAGGCATTTATGCCTAGCAAGATTCAGCAAAAAGAGGAAGTCAAGGAGATTAAAATATTGGAAGAGTTAAGTCCAACTGAGAGTTCAGTGCTTAATTTACTGATGGAAGGAGCCCAGACTCCGAAGCAGATCCAACAGAGAATAAAGAAGTCAAGAGAACATACAGCCAGGCTTATGAAAAGGTTGTTCGAATTAGGTTATGTAATCAGAGAAGAGAGAAAGAAGCCTTATGTTTATGAGATAACTGAGAAAGGAAAAGAGTTAGTGAGAAGAGAATAATCTTATTGTGAACAGATTGTGAAAAGTTCTTCAACTCGCTTAATTTTTTGACGATAAGACTCATCTGAGCCAAATTTTCACTCGATAATCTGTTATTTTGGATTTAACACCCCTTTATTTCCATTGGAACTCCCTAAGAGCTGATTTTATTTATGATTCTTCCAGTGTATTGTGAACATTTGTTAAGTATATATAACATCTCATAATTTTGTCATAAACGATTAACCTTTTGTTCACTTATTCACACAGATAACCTTATAATCAAAAATCATGTTTGTTAGATAGCTTTGCCTAAACGCAGAATTAAGATAGAGTTCGATGATGGAGAGGGTGGGATATACAGGATATCTATGGAAGGAAACCTCTCTCGAGATAAAGTTCTGAAGATTATAGATATGGCTGAAATGATTGGAGGTAAGAGTGAAGTCAATCAACAGATCATTTTATCTAAAAATACAACTTTTGGCCGCCTTTACGCTCTTATTGAGAAGAAGTTCACTTTTGGATCCTTTACTTCTACAGATATTTTAGAGGCTTATGAGGATGAGTATAATACTCCTATAAGATTGAGTACTATATCGACTTATTTACAAAGATTAACAGAAAAGGGATTGCTGACGAGAAATAAAACAAACTTAGGCTGGGCTTATCGTAGAGCTCAGCTGAACTTACAACGTTGATAAATTGAATTCAGCCACCCACCCCCATTCTTCTAATGGAATAAAGCTTTATCATGATTTATTAAATGAAAGGAGTTTAACTTAATGATCAAATATTATTGATTTATTGCTAATTAAATTTATTAAGTGAACCTAGTACGGTCTGAATTCTATTTCAAATAATAACAACTTTTTAAAATCGGTCTGCAATGGAAGGGAAGGGGTGGGAGTGTTATAATGGATGATAAACCAAAAGATTTCTTAGATGATATTTTCACTAAGGCTTTATCAGGTCGGTCCTTATATAAAGATCGAAACGCTATAAGATCAGATTATATACCATCAAAATTACCCTTTCGTGAAAAACAAATAATATCAATAGGTGAGGCTCTTGCTCCCCTTCTTCACGGCTCAAAATGCTCTAATCTTCTTGTATATGGCAAAACAGGGACGGGTAAGACAGCTGTCACTAAATATGTCCTCATAAGGTTAGAGGAAAAAGCCTCAAAGCAAGGTCTGAAGGTCAAATTCACTTACTCAAACACTAGAATAGCCGGCACAGAGTATAGAATTCTCTCCGATATAGCACAATCTATTGAATTGCCGATTCCTTTTACTGGCTTGGCCATTAGTGAAGTCTTTGGTAGGATAAAATCAAAAATAAATTCATCAGCACTAAAAGTAGTATTAGTGATGGATGAGATTGACTTCTTGGTAAGAAATTATGGTGACGATCTTCTTTATGAGCTTACTCGTGCAAACGAGCAACTCCCTCAGGGTTATCTATCTATCATAGGCATATCTAACGATCTTAGATTCAAAGAATTTCTTGATCCAAGAGTGTTAAGCAGTTTGAGTGAAGAAGAGATAGTCTTCCCACCTTACACAGCAGAGGAGTTAAGAGCAATATTATACGATCGAGCTAAGATGGCTTTCTTTGAGGACGCTATAACGGAAGCATCAATAAACCTATGTGCTGCCTTAGCTGGTTCCGAGCATGGTGATGCTAGAAGAGCATTAGATCTATTAAGAGTCTCTGGTGAAGTGGCAGAGAGAGAAGGAGCTACAAGGGTTGAGGAAAAGCACGTAAGGATAGCTGTTCAAAAAATCGAGCAAGACCGCATGGTGGAAGCTTTAAGATCTTTGCCTCTTCATGCTAAACTTTTATTATGGAGCATAGTATCTTCAGGAGAGGCTAATTCTACTGGTGAAGTCTATGATCGCTACTCTAGTATATGCCGTAAAATTGGTATAGAGTTATTGACTCAAAGGCGAGTTAGCATGCTTCTTAGTGAACTTGACTTACTAGGTTTAGCAGCCACAAATCTAGTCAGTAAGGGCCGTTATGGAAGGACTAAGAAGATCAGCCCATCAGTTCAGTCACAATTTGTAAGAGAAGTCTTCTCAGAAGACCCTATTATAGGTTCAATTTTATAAAAATTATTGTTGTATGCTAACAAAATTCCTTAAGGTAACTTCCAATGTTGCCAGATTTACTATAGGTGCTATACCTGGAATAGGGTTAAGGCCCATGTTCAATTGGTAACCTGTCTGACCCTGCCAAGTTCCAGAGTTAATTAAAAGAGTGTTTCGATAGGTATCGATATCAATAGTATGCACATGCCCTGCATGAAAGATATCTGGTACCTCCTCTATCACTAAATGGTCCTCTTTTTCTGGAGCTATGGGTGTCCTTCCTCCGTATATGGGAGCCAGATGCCTAGCTTTAAGCAGTATTTTCATAGCTGACGTAGGTTTTGAGAAAGTAAGTCCGGGAGTCATGGCGACTATATCATCTAAACTTCTGCCATGATAAACGAGTATATTTACACCATGTAAATTCAAATAAGCTGGATTACCGAGCATCTTTACATTTTCCATAGAGTAAAGCTGATCAGCATACTTCTTAGGGATGGCTGGTTGTGGTAAGGCTTGCCTTGCTGGATCATGATTTCCAGGGATTATGAATATTTGAATATGCTTTGGTATCTTCTCTATCAACTGAGTCGCCATCTTATATTGCTCATAAATATTGGCTTCTTGGAGTTCTTTATCTTGGTATGGATAAACACCGATACCATCCACTAAATCACCCCCTATTATCACATACTTCAATCTTCTTATTATCAGATCATCGCCGAGCATTCCATTGAGCCAGAGAACGAATCTATTGAAGACATCGAGAAGAAAGGTCTTGCTCCCAACATGTAAATCTGAAGTGAGAACAGCATAGACAACTTTCTTTGATGTATTAGGCAAACGGTCAGGTATATCAGGTGAGTAAACATCCTTGACTATCGCCAATCCTCTTTTGCTGAACTGTAAGTCTAGAATTGCCAATTGATCGAGGCAGATTTCGGCAGCACTCTTTCTAGCTGGATCTTCTAGGGCAACAGCTTTAATCTTGCTACTCTCATCATCAATGGTAAGCTCTACATGAGTTCTTTTGATCTTTTTATTCATAACTAGTCCAGCAATCTTCTGAGGACTATTAGATGGTTCCTTCTTGATATTTGCTATCTGCTTTATTTGATATGAATCTGGCCTCTTCCTTACAATTTTCATCAGCTTCTCGAAACGACTTTTGAAAAGGCTTTGAAACCCTCTTAATCCCTCAATTGGGGAGATACTGCCAGTCGGATCTTTGATTATTTCAAACTCTGGCTCTATATACTCTGGAGCCATAGGCTTTGCCATTGCTTGGGCATGCTCAATCTTTTTAAAATCAGGCGGGAGCACCTTTTCTATATCTTGTTCCATGATAATATTTTGCTGATCACTGCTACTGAGCTTTAATTGAATAGCTTTCATAACTAAATCTATCACATCAATCTTCTCATCAATTTCCAAGAGAAAATCAAAGGCTTGAGGATGTAATTGGTACCCGCTAGCAAGGGCTTCTTTTATCGCCTTGGCTATTTTTGATGACATCTAATAATGATAATCCTTTAAGGTTAAAGGCATTACTCTTTAGGTTTTAAATCATTTAGGCGGAGGTGAAATCATTATGACATTATCTCCTCTAACTATTATAGTGCCTAAAGTGTTCGTATTTCCTTCCTCTTGAATCTCTTCAGAGCCTTCTAGAAGTAAGTTCATATGCTGATCAAACCCTTGAAGAGTTCCTCGTATGACCTTCCCACCCTTCAATTTTATCAATACTACTTTACCAAGGCTTTCATCGAGCACTTTAATGGCCATATCTATTGCCAAAGAACACCGCCTCCAAACGATTCACTTAATTCACCATTATTTAAGTTAATTCATTAAACGGAAAATTCATATTATGCTTTTTCATTCAACATAATGTGAGAATTTACACCTTATCCAAAAAGGATGCACGAGACATCATCGATAAAATGGCTAAAAAATGGCCTTTAACCCTAGATTTTGGCAAGCCTTCTCAAGTGAAAATTGTTGAAATAGATAAGCATGATTGTTTATTACTTTTTCCTAATCTTGAAGCTATAAAGCTTGATGATTTAATAATACCCTTCTTAAAAAGAAATGAAATTCTCCAATATTTCTCATATGTTGAAGTAGATCAAGGTGCTGTGCCTCATATTTGTAATGGGGCAGACGTAATGCGCCCTGGCATTGTTGGATGGGGAGCCTTCAAGAGAGACGACATAATAGGCATCCGAGAGAGCAATTATAAAAAGTTCATAGCTGTTGGCATAGCCCTCATTGACCAATCAGATATGGAAAGTATGAAAAAAGGGACTGTGGTAAAAAATATTCATTATGTGGGGGACAAGTTCTGGCAAGCTTATAAACAGATTCAAAGCTGATTATATAATTTAGTCAATTTATCATAATATATTATAAAATGAATTAAAAAAATCTAAACTAATAAATAATACATCGTAAAAAAGATAAATGGCTTGACCCAGAGCATAACAGAAAAGGAGGCTAAAGAGATTATCTACTTAAAGGCTCTTTCGCTAAAATCCCTAGAAGAATTGCCAAATATAAAAGATGATGTAAATAAAAAGATGATAATCATATTAAGAATAACCCCTCTTGCACAGAAGGATGTGGAAGAGCTCAAGAAAGCTGTTGAGGAGCTTTATGAGTTCTCAGTCTCCATTGGAGGGGATATAGCAAGGTTAGGTGAAGAAAGGATAGTGATAACCCCTCCTGGCGTGAAGATATGGAGAGGTTCGATACAATGATAAATTAATAGAGCTTTATGGCTTCTTGAATTGAAGGCTGAAGGGTTGGAATTTTGAAGATTCTAGAAATTACATTCGCTATGTTTTCTGTCTTCTTCTTCTCACCATGCCCGACTATAATTCTTTGCAACTTCGGTCTAAGCTTATTCACAAATTTTATAATCTGATTGTAATCACTATGACCACTGAAGCCTTCAATCCTGTCAACTTGACAATTAATATCGACTATCTTGATCTTACCATTATCACTCATAATGCTAACTTGTTTTGTACCATCCAGTATCCTTCTTCCTAAAGTTCCAGGGATTTGATATGAAACGAAAACTATCTTGTTCTTCTCTAAAGGCGCCAATTCTTCAAAATATTCGAGAACCGGCCCTCCCTCTAGCATGCCTGAAGTTGCCATTATTACTGCTGGTCCTTCCTGTAATGCTTCTACTCTACTGTTAGGGTGATCTATGTTGGTAAAGTATTCTGTGAAGAAAGGATTACCATCATTTTCAATGACCTTCGCCCTAAGCTCACGAGATAAATATTCTGGGTAGGCTACATGTATAGCTGTAGCCTCTGATATCATGCCTTCAACAAATATAGGCGCTTCAATAAGCCTGCCTTGCTTCATATACTCATCTAAGACCAGCATTACCTCTTGAGCTCTACCTACAGCAGGCAAAGGTATCAGAACCTTCCCGCCTTTTGACAAAGTTTCGTTGATAGTATTAACGAAGCTCAGTTCAACTTCTTCTCTAGACGGCATGATATCCTCCTTGGCACCATACGTGCTCTCTATTATCAAAGTCTCAACTCTTGGGTAGTCTCTGACAGCACTTTCCAGTAGCCTAGTATTACCAAACTTGAAGTCCCCAGTGTAAACTATATTATGGGCTCCCTCGCCTATATGCAAATGTACCATAGAAGAGCCTAAGATATGGCCTGCATTGTTAAGGACGAGCTTCACATCAGGTGAAATGTCAGTGACTAATCCATAAGGTAATGTGATGCAATGCCTAATCACCTCACGAACATCCCTAAGATCGTACAAAGCTTTGCCCCCTTCCATGGAAGAAACTTTTACATAATCCATCTGTAGTAATATCATCAAAGGTAAAGTAGGCTCTGAGCAGTAGATAGGCCCATCGTAACCATATTTGTAGAGCATAGGGAGGAAGCCGTGGTGGTCTAGATGGGCATGGCTTACTATAACACAATCTAAATCTTCTAAATCTATATCAGCCCAGTCGAGACGTGGATAAGCATCCCAAGGATTCTTAGCACCAGGGTTTATGCCACAATCGAGGAGTATCTTGCTCTCTTTCGTCTCCACAAGAATCGATGATCTACCTACCTCTCTGAAGGCACCTAATGTTAAAATGCTAGCTTCAACATCAGAGCTTAATCTAGATCTGAAAATCCTTTCTCCAGTTTCCTTAAAGAACTTTTCACGAGACTCTGGTGCAGTCTTTATGACATGATATATGTTTTGAATGCTCACTGAAGCTATAGGTGATGCTCTTTTTATCTTGACCTTCCAGCCTGTCTTATAAGTTAAATCTACTAAGTTGAACCCTTTTTCTGAGCTCAATAGTTGAGGTTTTTTTACTTCAATGATCAAATCTCCTAAAGCATCATCGAAGAAAATATTGTTAACTTCTACCTCCTTAGGGATGTAGTTCATAACAATCTCTTTGACTTCACCCTCAGGCTTACGGATCGATTTTTCAGTCCTTATTATGACACGTTTTTTTACTCTATTGACTAACTCGGAGATTATATAACTGTTTGAGAGCAAGAACTCTGGTCTTTTGGTGTAAAGGGCTATTCTTGGTCCTTCATACTCTATTCTAGTCACCTCAGCTTCAGCAGGGATACTCTGTAAAATCGTGCCCATTACTTCGAGGGATGGACTCATATTCTGCTTTTGTGACATGACCTTAACCAAAAACCTTGGTAAGAAGTTTCTTCTTTTCCTCTTCAAAGAGTTCTTTATAGCCTTCTTTATCGACCGTCACAACATCGAAGTTATCCCCACTCATAGCATCTCTCTTCATGGCTGAAGTTACAGCCTTAACAGCCATAGCTATCCCTTTCTCTAATTTTATGCCATTGTGATACTCGCTTTCTAATATACCATAAGCTATAGGGGAGCCACTTCCTGTAGAAACATAATTTTCTTTCGTAAGAGAGCCAAAAAGATCAACATTAAAGATGCTTGCGCCCGTCTCATCACAACCTCCTATCAAGACATCTGCTATGTAAGGGAATAACCTAGATGAGAAGAAAACATTAGAGGCTAATCTGGCGGCGGCTTTGACTGGTATGGGAGCCTTCTTCTCCAACTTGTATGTGCCAGCGTAATACCTCAGAATATCCACTACATTTTGAGCATCAGCAACAACCCCAGCTATAGTCATCCCTAAATGGTCATCAATTTTATAGATCTTCTTCCCCTTTCTGTGGGCTATGTAGCTCCTTGGCATTGTAACTCTTGTGTCGGTGGAGAATACTATACCATCGATGCATACCAATCCTACAGTTGTAGTTCCATGATATACTAATGGCTTAATGGGTTTATAATCCAACATGACTCGCCCTTCTATTTAATTAGAACGCTAAATTCATTATAAAAGAGAAGTCTTTTGTATTTAAATTTATTCTTACCTCTTCTACTATATTCTAAAAGAAGTGAATTAAATAGCAAGGAGAAAGGCATTCAGTTCTTAAAAATACGTTATAGACCAAATCAGTCTCCCCTACCTGAATGAGTAACAGATTTAGAGCAGTAGCCTCTCCTACAACCTTAAGGTTGCCTTGAGCCGTCATTTAATGGAATTGCCAAGAAGGATTTTGGTCGGCTATGATGTGATAAAAGAATTAGGAAGCTTCATAAAAGATTTGGGCTTTGGAAATAAAGTTCTGATAATCTCAGGGGCTAATGTAAAAAAATTAATCGGAAAAATTGTAGACGAATCTCTGTCATCATTCGGATTATCTTATCTTTGGCATCTCATAAATTCTGCTACAGTAGATTATGTAAGGCAAGTGGTGGATGTAGCTAAAAACCAGCAGTCAAGAGTGCTCATAGGTCTAGGCGGAGGAAAATCTGTAGACATTGCAAAACTCAGTGCCTATTATGCGAATCTACCTTTAATCAGCGTTCCTACAAGTGCTTCACACGATGGTATATCTAGTCCCTTCGCTTCTATAAAAGGACTGGACAAGCCCTACTCTTTAGTTGCAAAACCTCCTGTTGGTATTCTTGCTGATATAACAATCATAGCAAATGCACCAAGAAGACTTCTTGCAAGTGGTTGTGGCGATCTTATAGCTAAGATGACAGCTGTGAAGGACTGGGAGCTTGCTAGAGATGAGAAGGGTGAGTACTTTGGGAAGTATGCAGCAAACTTAGCTCTCTTGAGCGCTAATTTGATCGTAGAAGAGTCTGAAAAGATAGGTAAGGGGGATAAAGATAGTGTGAGAGACGTGGTTGAAGCCTTGATCAGCTCAGGGGTTGCAGCTGGTATAGCAGGGAGTAGCCGACCTTGTAGTGGTTCTGAGCACTTATTTAGCCATGCTTTAGACATATTGGTTCCAAATATCGGTCTTCATGGTGAGAAATGTGGCATAGGCACGATAATGATGGCAAAGCTTCATAATCTAGAGTGGGAAAGAATAGCTATCTCATTGAGAAATGTTCATGCACCAATTAATGCTTCTGAGATAGGAATCGATCCTAGTTTGATAATAGATGCCATTCTATTAGCCCCTCAGATCAGACCTGAAAGGTACACTATTCTTCATAAGCTGAAATTAGATCGTGAATCAGCTAAAAATCTTGCAAAATCTGTTAATGTTATCTAATAATTTAAATTAAGCTTTTTTCTCTTCTTGTGCTGCCTTTTCCTGCTCTGGTTGAGATGGGGCTGGTGCTGTAGGCTTTTTTGCCTCATATAATTCGATAAAATAGACTTTGCTCACTTCCTTGATGAACTTAAATATATCATTCGAAATAGCCCTTTTAATTATTTGAAGACCTTCTAAAAGATAAAGATCGATGGGTAACTTGATCTTGACGCTATCATTCTCCATAGTAAGCTCTATCTTCTCCTCTTCAATAGGGATTCTGCGCTTTATTAACGCAATTATCTTATCTCTATCTGCCTCAACCTTTCTCATAACATCTACATCATATAGCAAAGTCTTTCCAGCCAGCCTATGGTTGAAATCAATTTGAGCCCTGCCAGATCCAACGAACCTTACTATGCCTATCTTGTTTTCAACTTCAACCTCATCGCCAACACGAACTTCTGAAGCTTTGTCTCCAAACTTCCTTAATGGTATCATCTTCACCTTGCTAGGGTCTCTTTGACCAAAGCCTTTTTCAGGAGTTATCTCAACATTTATCTTATCTCCAACATTTGCTGATGCTAAAGCCTCATCCAAGCCCTTAAGGACCCATCCCTCTCCTATGGCAATCAACCTTGGCTCATATTTTCGAGAAGGATCGTGGACTCCAAGCTTTTTAGCCTCTTCCTCGATAGTTACTTCTATTACTTCATTTGTATCCTTTATCTTAGCTATGTAGTTAACGTATACTAGAGTACCTGTTTCTAATGGCATAATTATGACCTAGTAAGGCTGGAAAAGATAAGAATAAAAATACTTTTTGCTCTTCTGCTAAGCGACTATATTTTGCTACAAGCCTAGAGTTGCCGATCAGCTCTATTTGCTCATCAGTGATTAGCTTGGTTAGCAGGCTTAGCGTCTTCATATCTCTGCACATCTGTTGGGCTGGCTTTGAGAAAGGCTTTACAGCAGCGACAAAGACATTGGTATCAATCACGAAGCGCTTGATACTCTTTCCTAGCTTGCTCATTAGATTCCTCTTCAACCCTTTTGCCTATGGTTTCTACATCTATCCCTTTGAGTTCCTGCCTCAGCCTTTTCGCTAGTTCCCTTATATCTAACTTTTTCAGGATGACGATTTCGTCAGTGGCATCAGCAACTAGCAAAGTGGTGTCTTCCTTTAAACCCATCTTCTCCCTTATCTCCTTCGGAATCACCACTCTCCCAGCTCTGTCTATCTTGGTTACCGCTTCTACCATTCTACCATAAATACCATAATACCTGCTCTTAAACTTTTAGCGAAACCTTTGGTGACTCTTAATCGAGGGTACGGGAGTCTGTATCAAACTAAGACTTAACAGAACTGCTCTTATTTTGCCTCTCTTTTGAAGACATCTCTCGCTGCTGATACGCTATCATCGAACCTTAATTCAAAGCCAAAATCACTTAATGCCATATTTAGGGCAGCTATCACTTGTAATATTTCAGCCTGTGTTATCATACCCATCACTCCTATCCTGAATATATTGCCTTTGAGCTTGCCTTGACCTCCAGCTATTACTACATTGTACCTATTTCTCAAGATCTCTCTAAGCGCAGAATCACTTACTTTAGGAGGGTTGTTTATCGCTATTACAGTGTTTGACCTAAATTTCTCTTCAGCAAAGGGTATTAGCCCCATGCTCTCTGTAGCTTCATAGACTGCTTTGGCGCATGTTCTATGCCTATGAATAGAATTCTCAAGCCCCTCTTCTCTTATCATCTTCAATGCTTCATCAAGGGCATAGTATAATGGTATGGCTGGTGTGTAAGGTGTCTGTCCTTCCTTCTCATACTTTCTATAAGACTTTAAGTTAAAGTAAAAGGTATTCGTTGATTTTTCAATTACAGACCAAGCCTTCTCACTAATTGAGAGTAAAGCCAGTCCAGGTGGGCACATGAGGCATTTTTGGCTACCAGCAATGCAGATATCTACATGCCAGTCATCAACAGGTAAATTATCTCCAGCAAGAACTGATATAGCATCTACTATTAATAATAAATCGTGCTCATTGCAGAATTCGCCTATCTCCCTCAAGCAATTTATCTTTGTTCCTGTCGAAGTTTCATTATAAACCAATGCTATAGCTTTTACATCTTTCTCTCTCTTTACAGCATCCTCTATCATATCCATAGTAACTGCTTTTCCCCACTCAACAGGAATCTCTACAGGCTTTCCACCCATTGCTATTATATTGTCTCTTAATCTCTCGCCAAAGAAACCACAAGTCGGTACGAGTATCTTGTTCGCACCCTGTACAATATTGCTTACAGCACACTCTACTCCTCCAGTACCAGAAGCTGTTAGGATTGTTACATCTCCCTTTGTCTGAAATACATATTTTACATTCTCCAAAATATTTACATACAACTCTTTGAATTCAGGACCTCTATGATTTATTATGGGCTTAAGCATAGCCCTCATAACTCTTGTAGGGACATTAGTAGGACCTGGTACCATTATCAGTTGCCTTGGTTCCATCTATCTTACCATCCTTGGACTTGAACGGGATGGTTAATCATGTTTATTTAAGTTTTGATCATCCAAAGAATTATATCTTCTACATTTTAGATGTAAAAGGGGAGAATTGGTTAAGAGAGGTCTATTCATAGGAAGATTCCAGCCTTTTCATAAAGGCCATCTAAAAGTAGTAAAGGATTTACTGGATAAAGTTGATGAATTAGTGATCATAGTAGGAAGCTCACAGCATAGCCACACTAAAGATAATCCCTTTACCACTGGGGAGAGAATAACTATGATAAGATTGGCTCTTAATGAAGGGGGCATAAATCCTTCTCGTTATCTTATAATACCAGTCCCAGATGTTGAGATGCACTCTACATGGGTATCTCATGTAATATCTTATTCCCCAAAATTTGATTTAGTCTTCTCAAATGAGTCTTTAACCCAAAGACTTTTCATAGAAGCAGGCTTTAAAGTTGAATCTATACCATTCTATAACAGGGAAAAATTATCGGCTACAGAGATAAGGAAGAGGATTTTATCTAATGAGAATTGGGAGGAATTGGTTCCAAAAAGTGTAGCCAAATTCATAAAGCAGATAGATGGGGTTAATAGAATCATCGATCTATTAAAAAATGATAACCCTACATTGCATAGCGATAAGGCTAATTAATTTATTTTAATTCTATTATTAGCATCATGAAATTTATTGGTATAGACCTTGCTGGGGTTGAAACGAGGGATAGTGGTATTTGTATCCTTGATGAAGATTTAAAGGCTAAAGTCTTCACTTTAAAAAGTGATGATGAGATAATTGATTGCATCATCAAATTAAGACCAGATATAATAGCGATAGATGCACCTTTGAGTCTTCCTTTTGGTAGATGCTGTTTAAAGGATACATGCTCATGCAGAAATAAAGGTCATCTTAGGGAGTGTGATAGAGAGCTTTTGAGGATGAAGATAAAATTCTTCCCAATCACGTTAGGACCTATGAGAAAATTGACTGAGAGGGGCATAAGCCTTAAAGAGATAATCGAGAGAAAAGGCATCAAGGTTATTGAAGTATATCCAGGAGGGGCTCAAGATATGCTTGGGATACCGAGAAAGCAGAAAGGCATAAATGAGTTGAGGAAGGGTTTAATGAAGATTGGCATAAAAGGAATATCAAAAGTGATAAGTGATCATGAATTGGATGCAATAACATCAGCATTAGTTGGGAAGATGTATATTGAAGGAGATTATTTAGCTTTAGGCAACTCTAAAGAAGGGTTGATAATAATGCCAAGAAAGAGATAATTTTAACAAGGGTTTAGCCTTACTTAAGTGCATAATCTATAAAATTGGATTCGGGGAAAATTATCTTGAATGAAAGCAAAGAACCAATCATAATAGATGGTAGCTACGGAGAGGGAGGAGGTCAAATTCTAAGGACTAGCATTGCTTTATCTGCAATCATGGGAATACCTATAGAAATAGTGAAAATAAGAGCTAAGAGAGATAACCCTGGGTTAAGGCCTCAGCATATGGGAGCGATAAAGGCTGTAGCCTCTTTATGTAATGCCAATGTAGATAACTTGAGGGTTGGCTCTGATAGAATAATCTTCACTCCTGGCAAAATGCGCTCAGCCTTTATAAGATTAGATGTTGGCTCTGCTGGTAGCATTGCTTTATTGCTTCAAGCAGTCATACCATCTGTCGGCCTTAGCAAAGTTGATGCAGAGCTTGAAATATTTGGTGGAACAGATGTTAGATGGAGTCCTACTACGAATTATCTTACTAAAGTAGTTTTGCCAGCCTATAGACTATTGGGTATAGATGCTGAGCTTCAAGTAAAGAGAAGAGGTTACTATCCTTTAGGGGGCGGGATAGTAAGAGTTAGGATAAAGCCAACAAAGGAGTTGAAATCATTGAACCTTATTTCATCAGAGAATCCTTTACCATCGATTATAAGTTTATGCTCCAAATTGCCTAGAAGTGTTGCTGAGAGGCAGTTAAAAGCTGCCAAAGATTACCTCTTAAATCAAGGAATAGATTTAAAAAATTCCGAAATAAGAGTTGAAGATTCTATATCTCCAGGATCGTCCATTCTTATCTATTCTGTAGGAGAGCAAGGTCCATTTATAGGTGGGGATGCTATAGGTGAAAAGGGTAAGCCATCAGAGGAAGTTGGGAGAGAAGCAGCTAGGCTCTTCTCTGAAGAATACCTTTCTAATGCACCTATAGATAGGCACATAGGGGATATGCTTGTAACATTCCTACCTTTTGCAAAAAGCGAATCAAAGTTCAAGGTCTCAAAAGTTACTCAGCATCTCAGCACAAACCTATACATAGCAAGCATCTTCACTAAATGCAAATATAACATCGATGAGATGCAAGATGGTAAAGCCATAATAAGCATTAAACCTATAAATACAAATATATAAGTCAAATTATTAGAGAAGTGATCACTTTGATACCTGAGCAATTTATACCTGGTGCTACAGCAGTAGGAATGACCTTTAAAGATGGCATAATATTAGGAGCTGAAAAGAGAATCTCTTACGGCACTTACGTGGTGAGTAGATCTGGAAGAAAGGTCTTCAAGATAAGTGATAAAGTAGGGGCTGCTTGTGCAGGAATGGTAGCAGACATGCAAATCCTAATTCGAGAGATGCAATCCCTTATAAAGATAAGAGAATTGGAACTAAGAAGACCAATGCCTCCAAATTCAGTAGCAAAGCTCATGTCAGTCATTCTTTTCGAGAGAAGGTTCTTCCCTTTGATCACTCAAGTGATAATGGGTGGGGTTGATGATAAGCCATCCATTTATGTGCTCGACCCATTGGGCTCAGTTATCCCTGACGAATACTCGTGTGTAGGCTCTGGCACAGAGATAGCCATAGGTGTAATTGAAGCAGGTTACTCTCGTAATATGGATGAAAAATCAGCAAAGGAGCTATTGATAAAGTCCATAAGATCGGCTGTACAGAGAGATGCAGCAAGTGGAGATGGCGTAGATATTTTGATAATAACAAAGGATGGCTCGAAAGAAGAATCTATAACATTTTAGCTCTAATTCATCTGTAAGGCATCCAACTATATCTTCTTATCTTAGAATTCTCACCATACCCACAATAAGAGCATCTTTTCTTTCTTATATGATATGAGTGCCTTCCACATCTTCTGCACCTTATGTGAGTCTTTCCCTTGCTACGTTTACCAAAAGAAGTAGTTCCTTTGACCATTTAGCCTCTTTATCTTATCTAATTTGCTATGAATTTATACATATCGATGAACTATAATTTTGACAAGAGAATAAAATGAAAGATAAAACCATTGAAGTTCAGTTTGGTAGAGTGAAGAAAGTCTACAAAATTATAGAAGACCCTATTCCACACATTCTCATACCTTGCTCGAAGAAGATAGTTCATGGCTGGTCTACTGGATACTTTTCTAATTTAGGTCGTAGAGAATGTTCTTCTGAAAGAATCCTTCTCAATCCATATAATGGTTGCTCAATCAATTGCCCTATGTGCTATTCTAGAGCCCTTAGAGGCTACTTTAAAATATGGGATGATAAAGGAATAATTACTGTATTCAAAGACTTTGACTTAAAGGTTAAAGAGGAGCTTAATGAACTATACGTGGCATCATGTGGCTACCTAAGCCCTACTATCGATCCGTTTCAGAAACCTATTGAAGATAAATACCATCTATCTGAGAAGACAGCCTATGAATTCCTTAGATACAATCTACCCATAGTCTTCATAACGAAGCAAGGTGATAATGTCCCAATAAAGCTCTTAGATGAAATGGCAAAGCATCCACACTGCTTCTGTGAATTTACTATATTGAGCTGTGATGACGAAATTCGCAAAATCTTCTCTCCTAAAGGTGCAAAAGTTGAGAAACAATTTAACGCTTTAAGGAAGGCAGTAGATAGGGGCTTATACACTGTAGTTCGCATGGACCCTCTATTCCCTAGCATAACAGATGATGAAAATTCAATAAGAGAGTTAGTTGTGAGAGCAAAGCAAGAGGGTGCAAATCATGTCATATTCAGCATTTGTGATATAGACTCAGAGCACTTATTGAAAATCTTCAATATTATAAGAGAACTCTTCCCAGATGCATATCCAATATGGAAGAAAATTTATGTTGAGAAGATTGGTAGAGATTATAATACATCGATAGATTATAGAAGAAAAATCTTCAAAATTTGCCGTAATATCTGTGATGAGATAGGAATTACCATGGCTCTATGCATGGAGTTTGAAAGAATAGTTGGCAATAAAATAATGTATAAAGGTCTTAACGATGAATTTATGACTAGCAAGGTTTGTGAAGGCAAGATAGTGCCATTATACCATAGATGGAAGCTTGATGAGCAATTTAAGCCTATAATGAACTGTGATGGCAATTGTTTAGCCTATGCAAAAGGAATGGGATCATGTAATCTGGCTTGCAATTTTCCTAAGATGGGTAGGGCTCAAGCCCTTAAACTTGAGGACTATAAATCGTTAAGACCTTCTCAGATGACTTTAACCAATATGTGAGCTAAAATTGATGCTTTATTAGCTTAAAGCCATGGCTGCTTGAGTCCCAGCAAACGTATCCCCAAGACCTGTTAATATTCTTGGTTCATCGTTCACGAAGGTAGGAATCAAGCACAAATTATACCCATTCACGGTTCTCTTAACCGGCTTTATATCAGACCTTGGTAAAGATTTTACCTTATCCAAATTATCTTTAATGCTCCCAAGAGTTAAAGCTGTAGCAACTGTGCATCCCATCTCTAATGCATCTAACTCTTTTTTTATATCATACTTGGATACTGAAAAGGCAAAATCTGCAGAATGAACACAGATTCTCTTCAATCCATAAATTTTAACTCCTTCTATAGCAGCATCTATTAAATCTCTTAAATCTAAAGACTCAGCCTCTAGATAGGTGAAGCATTCATCCTCATTCATCCCCCATGATTCAGAGCAATTTTTATCTGAGAACTTCTTCATGGCGTATCTTACAGACTCTTCACTACCTCTACCTAACTCAAAGTGAATCTTTGGTCTTCTAGGATTGTCAAGATATTCTATAATCTCATCAGTCTTGCCCTTATGATCTGGCAGTAGTAAGTGAGCATAACCTATTATCAATACATCTGTAAAATTAGAATCTGAAGCCCTTTCCAAGAAATCATAGTCAAAAATCCCCATTGATGACATCAAATCCCAAGAGAATATTTGCCTTCCAGTATTCATAATCCCTTTCTTTAAATCTCTCTTGAACTCAAAGATTATATGATCGTACTCTGGATCGCTCTCTCTTATGGCTTCCTTTGGAGTTTTAACCTCTCCTTTAAAGGCTATCTTGAAGTTAGGTGATTCCATCATAAGATTACTTGGTCTGCAAGGATAAGATACCAATGGATCAAGACCTAATTCGTATAATGCTCTACCCATATGAAAGCCATTGCCACCTAGAGCTCTTCTCCTGCTTTTAAAGATGGAATCTAGCTTTGAATAAAGACCCTCTGAAATAAGAAATTCTTTTCCTCCTTCTATTAGTGCTTTATCTAATGTGTATAATGCTTCATCTATAGTTTTAAGGACTATACTTTTAGGTCTTGTCTTATTGGTTTTCTTTACCCATTCTAAGACTTTGTCATCAACATCTATAAATGAGTCCCAATTCGAGTATAATCCAGTTGCAAAATTCTTTGGGAACATCTTCGCCCATTTACCCTAAAATCTCTTGATCAATCCTCAAGCATTACACTCTCTTCAAAAGCTCTTCTTCTTAAATCTTCAAAGTCTATGAGTTCTCCTCCTACAACTTTTAGGCTAGCCTTGATTTTATCATCGATATGTATTATGTTATAACTATTTGCAAAGAAGCCTCTTGTTCTTTCTGATGATAAAGTTCCTGCATGAACTACAATCAATCCTTCAAGCCTCCAAATCCAAGGTCTATGCCTATGACCACATAAAACTAAATCAACATTCGAGTAGATAAGAGTCCTTAAAGCATCTCCTGCATCGAGAACAGTTATTGTATCAGTCCCTGTATCTGGTACAGGTATCACATGATGATGCATGGCTACTATCTTCTTTTTATTCTTATATTTCGAAAGAGTTCTTTGAAGCCAAACAAGTTGCCTATAACCTATTTCACCCTCATCACGATCAGGGCGTGCAGTGCTTACTGTTACTATAATTGAATCATTGAATTCTATGATTCTCTTAGGTTCGAAAAATCTTTTGAAGAGAAGGTAGCCTGTGGATTTATAGTCATGATTCCCGCTACAATAAACCTTATTTTCACATTCAATTCTGTCAAGATTTCTTTTTACATCATCATACTCTGAGATAATCCCGTTCTCTGTAAGGTCTCCTGTTATTATCAAAACATCTGGCTTTATGCTATTTATCTCCTCAACAGCTTTATCGAATATAGATCGCTGGAATTGTGGACCACAATGTATATCAGAAATTTGGACTAGACGCATCTTTAATCATAAAATATTAAAAAATCAGCCTTAATACCTTTTATCGTTAAAAAGTCTTGCAAAAGGACTAACCCTTCGAAATTTCTCATGATTTTAATTTAACGTAGGGGGTGAGCATTAACCCTTTATCACCGAAGACCACTCTTTGGTACTCTTTACTATGGCTCGTTCCCCTCATCTTAAGGATGAGCAAGTGATTCTCAAGAACATTTCGTTCAACCATGCTCTCAAGAAGGATCACACCGTCAACCATAGCCTCCTCAAAGCCTAAACCTATAGATTTAGAACCCCTTGGTATGCTTATTGTCATGAGAGTAGTGAGGTCTTTCCTTTTAAAAAGATCATAGAGAGAGTGAAGCAGGGTACGCGCCTCAATTCTCTTATCTTGAGCGAGTAGTAGTGAAGAGAGGGAGTCGATAACAAGCCTATTTGCATGAATCATATCTGCTCTGTATAAAATGTAATCTATTTGGCTCTTTAGCCCCTCTCCTACCGAAACTTCGGCATCGAGTAACTCTATCATATGTTCTTTTCTGAGCCTCTCAAAATCAAAGCCATACTTCTGCATGTTGCGCACAAGTCTATCAGTCCCCTCCTCAAGGCAAACATAGATAGCCTTCTCACCATAAAGATTAGCACCATTATAGACAAACTGGGCGCAAAAGGTAGTCTTTCCTGATCCTGCTTCGCCACAAATTAGGATTATATCACCTTTGTAAAAACCACCTTCAATTAGCTCATCCATCCCTTTTATTCCTGTAGGTACTCTTAATGGCTTCTTCTCTTCACATGGAATCAATTTTTCAAATTATATGTGAGGCTAAAAGTTTTTAATTTATCGGTAAAAATTAGATCGATAAAATGAATAATCATCATCCAGATTGTAATATTCCTAGTTAATTTTGCCTTAAATTGGTGCGGAGGGTGGGATTTAAACCATAATTTACTGGTAACTAGGCTTTCACTGTCTCAAGAATTTTGACCATTTTAGATAAGCCCATATAAACTTCCTTAGCAGCCTCTAGGTATTCCTCTATTTGAGATGGGCTCATCTTCCCTAGCTCCTTAGACAATTCTGAACGAATCTTTAGTAGCTCTTCCTGTGTAATATTTTCATCCCTAGCCAAGCTTCAAAGACCTCTCTGTATGTATAGGATCGCCTATTTTTAAAGTTATAAGACTGCTCAAAGAATTTACCCTGTTGATCCTCTCCGCTATGCGCTGATTAAAGTGCTTCTTATCCCAAGATACTAGGTGGCTACAGTTTAGTAAGGTTGCTGAAGCATAGTGCAGGAGGTCGATTCGGTATTTTGTTCCTGCAACCTTATAAGCAAAGTACCGATTTACTAGATCCAATAGCTGACCAAGATCTAGTGTAGCTAACTCAATTCTATATCTATCAATAGCTTGAACAATTTTCAAAGCAGATTTAAGGCCTCTCCTTTGCGTAGCTTTTGTAACCTCAAGTAATATAGGAGGCCCAACTACAGAAGCAATTCTTTGCTCTTGAAGCCCTCTTATAAATCTTAACGATACTCTATGGAAGCTGTCTTCGGGATTTGCTAAGGCTATTATGACTGATGTATCTAGGTATACCTTCGCCAAGACCTTGTGTCACAAGGTTCTTCGTATTATTTATCTCTATATGGGATCTACTAGTAAAGTTGTGCGGGGGAATAATTTGCAGCCGAAGGCGACGAGACTGGGTTTTGGATGGGGGGTGGGATTTCGACATTAATTTGCTAGTATGTTATAGTCGATCTGTCCACATTCATCGATCGATCGAGACTAACACTGGCGCGCGAAGGGGTAACCAAAAAATATTTAGGGTCGGAGATCAGAGAAAAATCCGGACAAATTGAGAGGAGGTGATATCTATATCTCAGAAACCATTTAAAGACCGGGAAGAAATAAAGAAAGA
>Ga0315314_1000690_pt1 | contig 34285 bp, 37 predicted proteins | sample TDP9_MG_FD_203631 | JGI IMG/M metagenome (GOLD analysis project Ga0315314, IMG submission 203631) | Freshwater sediment microbial communities from Lake Towuti, South Sulawesi, Indonesia - TDP9 | ecosystem: Environmental > Aquatic > Freshwater > Lake > Sediment | place: Indonesia: South Sulawesi... | reverse complement strand
CCTGCTCCTCCACCGCAACTCGGCAAAGAAAAGGTTCGATTCAAATCCATGTCAAAATGAATCATCAAATACAGCGGCAATCCCATTTTTCGGATAGGCTTTTAGAGTACGCGCTTACGCACATTGGTTGTCCCACTAACTGAGTGTACTGGTAGAATTTCCCATCAGCGTAGGGTCCATGGTCTCTCACAAGGCCTGGCCAAACCGTGCACTGGGCGACATCGGCAACTTTAGATTTCGTTTTGTCCCATACGGGTCCTATGAAGCCGACCGCGTTTATCGACATCGCCACCTTACCTTGACACATGGCTGTAACAGCTTCGTCGAACCAGTAGCTTTCTGCTCCCGGAGGCTCAAAGGGCATCAATGAAGCGTACCACTTGGCAGCTTCAACCGCCAGTTCGCTGTTTATGTAGCCACTCGCCTTGAACTGTGGAGGCCCTGACCATATCTCGCCACCCAAATCCCATAGATATGCGTGGAACTGATAGGCGCTAGAGTCATATTTTGCGTTCCAAGTAGTACATCCATAGACGTCTTCAGTCAAGACGTTTCCGGCTAACTTCTCACCAGCCTTCCTAGTGAAAAATTCGGCGAAATCTCTAAACTGGATCCAAGTGACTTTGGTATCCCAGTCTTCATAGCTTTGCGGCAGATCGTAACCGTACTTCGCTTTGAAGGCGGCGCGTTCGTCCGGATGCGTGAATAGGTCCGCTCTCCACACCAAACCCATAACATCTGCCTCATGCGGGACACCCCAGTAGCTAACCTTGTCCAACTGCAAGTCTCCAGTCTTAAACTTCTCTTCGTCAAAGTCCCACACTGGGTAGGTGCAGAAGTACTTCACTAGGTTGGGTGGGAAGTCAAACATATCAATGTCCTTGCCTTGATGCGCCTTGATCCAATCATTGAACTTTATTATATGACCCGCTTCAGCAAACTCGCCTACGAATTGGCTATCGGATATCAAGATGTCGAAGTCGCTTCCTTTCGCACTGAATACCGTGGCTAGCCTGTCGTGGTAGGTTCCCCACGGGTTCAAGTCCATCTTGACGGTAACTGGATATCCAAGGTTCTTCTCCGACCATGCAGTGAACCCCTTAGCTATGTCTCCTGTCAGTGAACCCGGTAGCCACTCAGGACTCGTGAAGACTAGAGTTACCGGGCCCTTCTTGGCGGGCAATGTGAGGTAATACGCGCCTGCGATTATGGCTATCACCACTATTATGACTACCACAGCAGCTTGAGCCTTTGTTATCGCTGATCTGTTGGTCAGAAGAGAACTCATCTTACGAGTCATTTTCAAATTTCCCCACGGATTTGTATCGGGCGATCCATTCTTAAGACTTTCGATAAATTTTCAATTGTGCAACGTTGCGATAACGCCTCACTCATGAATTCAATTCATCTATTCTCTGATTTGCAAGACAAGCCTTGTAAAAAAGGCATATAAACCTGAGTCTGGTAACACTAAAATTCGCTAATCGGTTGGTTGACCGTGAGAGAGAAAGCCCTGAAGTGGGTCTTGATAATTCCCGCGATTGTCATACTTCTCTTCTTAGTAATCTACCCGTTGATGTGGTCTCTGGGCCTCAGTTTTTTTGATTATTCTATCATGCTGAAACGTCCTCCAATATTCATAGGAGTCAAGAACTACCTTGATATCGTAAATGATCCTACCATATGGGATAACTTTAAGGTAACAGCATATTTCCTAGCCATAGCTCTTCCTATGGAGTTTCTTCTGGGTTTTGGTATAGCACTTCTGCTCTACGAGGAATTCAGAGGCCGCCGCATAGTTCTTACACTTCTACTGATTCCGATGATGCTGGCACCGATCGCTGTAGGCGTTTTCTACAGGTTCATTTTCGATTCAACGTTTGGCATATTAACATATATGCTCTCAGTCATAGGCATCGAAGGCTTCAGATGGTATACTGTCCAGTGGGTTATCCCCTGCGTCGCCTTAGTGGATATATGGATGTGGACTCCGTTTATGGTGCTAATCCTCCTAGCTGGTCTAACGGCTGTACCTCGATACCTCTATGAGGCTGCGAATATAGACCGCGCAGGTTGGATGATGAAATTCAGGTATATCACCTTCCCAATAATGAAGCCCCTAATAGGGGTCGCTGTGCTGTTCAGGACTATGGATATCATGAAAGTGTTCGACACAGTTTTCATACTCACCGATGGAGGGCCCGGAAACGCGTCTGAGTTAATATCTTTCAGAGTATATCGAGAGGCGTTTCAGTATTTCCATACGGGACGGGCCACAGCCCTATCCTACATATTTCTAGTAATGATAATTGTTTTGACCAATATTTACTTGAGGTTCCTCACTAGACGGCCTGCTCAAGCTGCAGTTGCGCGAGAATTGGAGGTTTGATCACATGAACCGCAAAGCAAGAGCCAAGATTATCAAGAACATGAAGTACGTTCTGATTCTTATAGTGACAGCAGTATGGCTATCCCCGGTATATTGGCTGGTAGTGACGTCCCTCAAGACAAGGCTTGAAATGTTCGCGGTCCCACCTAAATGGGACTTCCAACCGATAATCGACAATTTTATCGATGTGTTCTATGAGCGTAGGTATGGTCTGACACCTGGGCCTACAGAGTTCCCAAAATTCCTACTAAACAGCTTCTTCATATCGCTCTCTAGCATAGGCTTAGTGATACTCATAGGCACGCTAGCCTCATACAGCTTCTCAAGGTTCAATATGAAAGGTAAAGATACATGGCTATTCTTCGTATTGTCTACCCGTATGTTGCCTCCGATAGCCGTTATAATACCGATCTATTTCATGTACCAGAGATTGGGTTTGTTGAATAACTATATCGGCCTAATAGCACTCTACATCATGTTTAACATGGCCTTCGCCGTCTGGATGATGAAGGGATTTTTCGATGAGATCCCAAGAGAGCTGGATGAGGCCGCCATGGTGGACGGGTACAGCCGAATGGGGGCCTTCCGAAAAGCGGTTCTTCCTCAAGCCCTCACAGGCATCGCTGCGACAGCCGTATTCTGCCTCATAATGGCCTGGAACGAGTTCCTATTTGCCTACATTCTATCGGGCTTTGACACCAGAACTGTTCCGGTTGCGTTAGCGAGAATTAGAGGCGAGTCAGGGATAAACTGGGGGACCATTACAGCGACAGAGGTACTGTACATAACGCCTGTGATAATATTCACATTCTTCCTCCAAAAGTATCTCCTGCGAGGTATAACCTTCGGAACTGTAAAGGGAAAATGATCCTGATCACGGAATCGATCTCTAACTATCAAGTATTAAACTGACCAAATTGGGTTGTATGGAGTCGCATGTGTCGATCGAAATCATGAAGCATTAAGGGGTGAATGTAAGAAATGGCCGGAGTAAGGCTTAAGGATGTGTCGAAGAGAGCAGGGGCCCTATGTCCGGTATTCGATATGAACTTAGAAGTAGCTGATAAAGAATTTTTGACGCTGCTAGCACCGAGCGGCTCTGGTAAGAGTACTATTTTACGTATGATCGCTGGTTTGGAAGTGCCTGATGAAGGCGAGATATACATAGGGGATGAGCTGGTAAACGATCTGACCCCGGCTGAAAGAGACACAGCCATGGTATTCCAGACTTATGCACTCTATCCTCATCTGACGGTTCGTGATAATTTGGCATCACCCCTAAAGGCTAGGGAGACTCCTCAAAATGAAGTAGATTCTAGGGTTAAAGATGTAGCTGATATCCTTGGCATAGCCAACCTACTTCAGAAGTATCCTACGCAACTTAGTGGCGGAGAGATGCAGAGGGTCGCTATTGGGAGGGCTATAATCAGGAGGCCTCGTGTCTATCTATTGGATGAGCCCTTAACGAACCTAGATGCCAAACTGAGAGTTCATATGAGGGCCGAGCTCAAACGCCTCCAGAAAGAGCTGGGACAGACTATGATATACGCTACCCATGACGAGTTGGAGGCTCTTAGCATGTCAGATAAGATAGCTGTAATGAGCAACGGGAGAATAGTCCAATACGGGACACCCAAGGACATATTTGAACATCCTAAGAGCCTTTTCGTAGCCACTTTTGTGGGCACCCCTACAATCAACCTTTCTGAATGCGTACTCTCAGAGAAGGCGGGCCAAACGTATCTTGAGAGTAACTTATTCAAGCTGAATGTCACTGAGTTAGCTGAATCGATTCGCGACAAAGCAAGCGGAAGCGAATTCATTCTAGGTATACGACCGAGCGACTTAGAGATTCATAGAGAAAAACCTCGTGAAGATTGTATCCAAGGAGAAGTCTACGTTCTAGAGCCCATGGGCGCAGCAGTGGTCATAGACGTTAAAGTTGGAGAAGAGCTTGTGAAAGTCAAAGTTCCGGGATCTGTTACACTAGAACTTGGAACAAAGATATGGCTCACCTTCGATAAAGGCAAGATGCATATCTTCAGCAAGAAGACGAAAGAAGCCGTAGTCTAATAGGTGGTATGCTACATGGCGCGTGTAATGGTTAAGAACCTGACCAAGAGATTCGGAAAGATAACAGCTGTTAACCGATTAAATCTTGAAGTAGAAGACAAGAAGTTTGTATGTTTTCTAGGCCCCTCCGGATGCGGAAAAACTACTACGCTACGTATGATCGCTGGTTTGGAAGTGCCTGATGAAGGCGAGATATACATAGGGGATGAGCTGGTAAACGATCTGACCCCGGCTGAAAGAGACACAGCCATGGTATTCCAATTCTACGCGCTTTACCCAACACTTACAGTTTATGATAACCTAGCCTTCCCATTAAGGACACAAAAGACTCCTAGAGATGAAGTTGATAGACGTGTAAGAGAGGTAGCGGACATCCTAGGGGTAACTAGAATACTCAATCTAAAACCTGAACAGCTCACACCCGGAGAATCTCAGAGAGTTGCTATTGGGAGGGCTATAATCAGGAGGCCTCGTGTCTATCTATTGGATGAGCCCTTAACGAACCTAGACGCAAAACTGAGAGCCAGAATGAGAGCTGAACTGAAACGTCTCCAAAAAGAGCTAGGACAGACGGCGATATACGTGACCCATGACCAACTGGAGGCTATGACCATGGCGGACAAAATAGCCGTCATGAACCAAGGCGTGCTTCAAAAATACGATACACCCGAAAACGTATACAACCATCCGAATAACCTTTTCGTAGCCGGCTTCATAGGAAGCCCCTCAATGAACTTCATAGAAGGCACGCTAGAAGAGATGAACAATAGGCTCTATTTAGATAGCGGGGAGTTCCAGCTAGACGTGACAGAGTTCCGGGAACCTGTGCTTAAAGAGGCGAAGGGCAAAGAGGTGATCTTGGGTATTCGACCAGAGCACATATCCGTCGGATCAAAGCCTTTAGGAGACTATGCCTTCCAAGGTGAAGTATACGTGGTAGAGCCTCTAGGAGATCAAGCCATCCTAGATTTCAAGATCGGAGACTCTATTGTCAGGGCTATGGTGCCGCCTTACTTTAAGGCAGACGTGGGAAACCGGTTTTGGCTATCATTCTCTAAAGAGAATTTCCACATAATCGACAAGAAGACTGAAGAGGTAATATTATAGATTCAGATGATAGAGGAGTCTAGACGTTGGAATGATCTCGCACAAGACGAAAGATAGACTAGAAAAAACGGGCATAGCTCTCTGCTTTGCAGGACTGTTCGCTATTCTCCAACCATTCTCGATTTTGCTCTATCAATACGGATTCCAAATCTTATGCGTAGGCGGATTCATATACATAGCGTTAGGCTACGTACCGGCGGATGTGCCTATCTCCAAAGGCACGGTCATTGTACTATCAGTATTAGGTGTAGTAGTAGGATTCCTCCTCCTAGGTATAGCCCTCACCCCGATACTAGTAGGGTAGAAATTCTCCGAACTAATCGCCTCTTTCTGAATTTGAGGTACTTTAAGGCTGAAGCTGTGCTATTTTATCTATACGCAAAAAAAGAAGGTTAGGCTGGAGCCTACTTCATCAATTCTCTGAGAAACAGTAGACCTTGTCCTGCTAGTTCGTCTTGACTCGCAGCTAACTTTCTCCATATTGAAGCGGCAGTGGCTATCTCCTTTGTGCCTGGTTGAAACGTCTCTATAACCATATATCGGCCGTATCCTATGTCTTTCAGTGCTTGAGCCACTTCCCTCCATTCGATATGACCTGATCCCGGTGTTCCCCGGTCATGCTCGCATGCGTGAACGTGGTAGAGCAAGCTTCCAGCTTCTCTAATCGCTTGGCCCAACGATTTCTCTTCTATATTGCCATGGTACGTGTCAAAATGAAGTTTAACAGCGGGGCTATCGACCTCTTTCAGCATTCTGAAACAGTCCGACACAAGGTTGACCAATCGAGTCTCATACCGATTAAGAGGTTCAACTGCAAGAAACACATTTCTATCTTCGGCGTATTTGCCCATCTCCTTCAAGCTCATCACGGCATATTTCCACTCTCTCTCCTTATCGCGCATAAATTTCGTCTTCCCAACGCAGGAATAGAGTGGACCGCAAACGATATCCGCGTCGAACTCTGTTGCGAAGTCAACGCATGTCCTCACGTATTTCTTTGCATTTTCTCTTACGGCCTTGTCAGGGTGGATAACATCCCGATCGGGCCCCAAAACCGTGCATATGGATGAACAGTCGATTTCATGCGATTTGAGCGCCTCTTTCGTCTTCTTAACATTGATTCTTTTTGGATTTTCAATCGGGATTTCAATCCCATCGAAACCTATCTCCTTTGCCTTTCCGATGACTCTCGGGTCAAACGGATAGACCCAAACCCAGCTTGTTACCCCGATTTTGACCATCTTTTCAATCCCACCATTTTCTCAGCATCATACTAACTGCAATGAGCTAATAAAACTATTCAGTTCACCCGAGTTACCGAAAGTCTTTTTTTAACTTCGAACTAAACTGTAACACGGTGATTTGATGGGAAAGTTCAAGCTTGGTTGCGGTACTTGGCCGTATATGTTCCCACCGTATAATGCGCGACCTTATACTTTGGAAGAATGCCTTCAGATGATTTCCCGACTGAAGTTTGATGGCGTGGAGCTTTCTGGCTTCAAACCACATGCACATCCCGATCTATACCCGAAGAAGTCCGACCGTGAGGATCTCAGATCTAGGATAGCCGGTTACGATCTGGAGATTGTCGGCATCGCGGCTGACCTTTCGGGGAATCCGATTGCATCGCCCTATTCAGATGTGAGGGAAGCCCATGAGAAGAGTTTTGACACATTTGTTCAGTTTTGTCGAGATCTAAATATTGAATCGATGAGGGTAGACACGGTCTCTGGCCCGGAAGGGGTTCCCGGCGTTACCTATGAGACTGCTTGGAACCGCGTTGAAACGACCTTCAAGAAGTATTCGAGAAAGGCTGAAGACGCAGGTGTTGTGCTTGTCTGGGAATTTGAGCCGGGGTTTATGTTGAACAAGCCTTCTGAAGTCCTCAAACTTCTGAAAGCTGTTGGCCATCCTAACTTCAAAGCCATGGTCGACACTTGTCATGCACATTGCTGCGGGGTAGGGCTCAACCAGTCGCCTCCGCTAAACATAATAGATGTGCAGCTCAGCAAGATAGCTGCTGAGTTTATAACTCGGCTTAAAGGCGCAATAGGACATGTTCACCTAATTGACAGCAACAACACGCTCAATCCGCACAGAACTTCAACTCACACTCCCTTTGGAAAAGGAATCATAGATTTCGACGAGGTAATGAAGGCTCTCAACAAGGTTGGTTACAGCGGCTGGCTTGCACTTGACCTCTGCTTCTGGCCAGATGCTTGGGAGCAGACAGGCCCTTGCAAGCAATTCATGGATCGGTTAGTTGCCAAGTACGGATAGGAGCAGGAGTACGACGAACTTGGCTAAGAAAATGAAGGCTGCTCTGCTGTATGGTCCAAGAACAATTAGGGTTGAGGAGAGAGAGATTCCCAGACTCACTTCAAACGAAGTGCTACTGCGTGTCAAGGCGGTCGGAGTTTGCGGGTCTGACGTTGCTTACTACCGACGCGGAAAGGCAGACGTACCCCCACCAATGGCACTTGGACATGAGTTCACAGCGGAGATAGTCGAGTTGGGTGAGTTCGCTGAGAGACTCGGACTACTTCACGAGGGCGGTCGAGTGGTGGTTGAGCCAGTCCAATCATGCGGCGTATGCTCTCCATGCAAGAACGCAATGCCAAATCTTTGCATCAAAATGGTCGTTCTGGGAGTGAATGTGGACGGAGGCTTTAGCGAATATTGCAAAGCATTCTACAATTACGTACATCCGTTACCCGATAACGTGACGTACGAGGAAGGAGCTTTCACGGAACCCCTAGCGTGCGCGGTGTATGGCGTAAGAAAAATGAAGGTTGCTCCAGGCGACTTTTGCGTAGTAGTAGGCCCAGGCCCTATCGGCTTGATGATGGCCCAATACGTCAAAGCTTCTGGAGCGGGTAAAGTCGTGCTTGTGGGCACAAGGGACTATAGGCTGAAGATGGGAATGAAGTTGGGAGCAGACTATGCAATCAATGTCAGAGAGAAAGAGTCAGAGTTCTATGCAAAGGATCTTCTCGAAAAGATCTTTGAATTGAATGATCGGAAGGGGGCTGACGCAGTGATAATTGCCACTGGTGATAGAGAGGCCAACCAGCAAGCCCTAAAGATCGGAGGGAGTCGATGCAGAATAGTCTTCTTCGGAGGTGCGGGGTACAACCCCGAAGACTCCGTGTCACTCAATCTTTGGGAAGGAACACTGGCGGACAAGGAGATAGCTTTCTCTTGGCTTTCACCGTTCACATTCCCCGCTGCGTTAAGGGCTATTAGCAGAGGGCTCGTTAAGGTCAAGCCGTTGATTACACATACTTTTCATCTTCAGAAGACCGGCGAAGCCATTGAGACGGCGGAGAAGCGTCTCGGGAACGCCATCAAGGTTCAGGTTAAGCCCTGATTTTTTTCTGATGCGCTCTTCCTAGGTTCTTACTATCCTTGCGCTCCTGCGTACTTTCCAGCCTTGAGTGCCCAACAACATATCAAAATTTTGTCGAGTAACCACGGATGTCGTTCCAACTGCGGTTACGCATGCAGCCCCGCAGCCTCTCCTTCAAGCAAGACCTCAATTAAGTCAAGGCTAAACTTCGGTTGTCATGCCTCTTGATACGTGCTAGTAGCCTATAATTGTCTCCTGCACAAAAAGCGTCACCGGCCCCAGTCAGGTCGACGACTCTAACTCGAAACGCCTTCATTCTGACGAGTCGATTACTCGTCGCCGCAATTACGCCTTTCCCGCAACCCTCTCTACGGTGGGGTTAAGAAAGTGGACCTAGAAAAAGAGTCGGCTGGAAGGCAAATGAGACGGTTGTTTACCAACACCCATGAAATCTAGGAGCAAGCTAGCGCCAGTGGGGAGTGCGGCTGCCCTGCCTCTGCAGCGATCTCCTAAATTATCGTCTTTTGAGTCTTCCTGTCGAAGACATGCATCTTGTTCTTGTTAAACATTAACCAAGCAGTATCGCCAATGTTAGCCGTGAAGTCAGGCGCGCCTTTCGCCTTCACTATCCCGTCGCCCACCCTTAGGTCGATGATTATTTCAGACCCTAAAGGCTCAATAACATAGATCTCTGATTTGATCAACTCACCCGGCGTACGCTCTTTTTGAACTGACACGTCCTCGGGTCTCAGCCCCAGGATAAGCTCAGAGCCTGTTGCCTTCTCTTTAATTAGTTCTTTGAACTCCGAGACTTCCACTGTGAATGTGCCTGCATCGAGGATCGCTGTTCCGTTCTTCTCGACAAAACTGCAGTCTATGAAATTCATGGGTGGGCTGCCGATGAATCCTGCCACAAAAGTGTCCACAGGTTTGTCGTATATTCCTTTCGGCGCCTCAACCTGAAGTATTTTTCCGTAATTCATGATCGCTATTCGATCTGACATCGTCATCGCTTCAACCTGATCGTGCGTTACGTAGATGAGCGTCGTGGCGAGCTTCTTCTGTAGTCTGATAAGTTCAGCTCTCATGTAGACTCTCAGTTTCGCATCGAGATTCGAAAGAGGCTCGTCCATCAAGAAGACCGCTGGTTTTCTAACGATGGCTCTCCCTAAGGCCACTCTCTGTCTCTCGCCTCCGCTAAGCTCCTTGGGCTTCCGCTTCAAGAATTTCTCTATTCCAAGCATCTCAGCGGTCTGCTTCACCGTTTTTTCTATCTCCTCCCTTGGGATCTTCCGGATCTTCAGCGGGAAAGCTATGTTGTCGAAGACTGACATGTGAGGGTACAACGCGTAGCTCTGGAATACCATAGCGATATCTCTATCCTTAGGAGGAAGATCGTTCACCGTTCTTTCACCTATCCTTATGTCACCACTAGTGAGAGTTTCCAGCCCGGCGATGAGACGCAGAGCAGTCGTCTTGCCCGACCCTGAGGGGCCAAGAAAAGTCACGAACTCCTTATCACTAACCGTTAGACTCACATCATCAACAGCTTTCACATCGCCGAAGTGCTTGCTCACATGGTCCAGAATTACTTCAACCATCTTCTCCATCCCACGCAAATACAGACATCTATTCAAGATATATATGTATTTTTCCAATAATTGTGACGCAAGGGTGGAGAGATTGAGAGCTCGTCGATCAATATCAGAGTTCTCAACCGGATTCTCGCAACATCGGAAGCTAGTCGTCCCGAAACTCGAATTTTTCAAAGGCGTGAGGCTCGAAAGACAGAGACGTAAATTCACACTGTTGGGCGAGCCTAATATTTTCTACTGCAAGTACACTGCCGTGAATGAAACAATACATGGAGTTTGACAGTTGTGACCGCTTTCAATCAGATCCCAGAGAACTATTACGAACTATGTCGCTTGCTAAGCCAGTTACGTGTTCCGACAGAGGATACCTTCAAGGAGTTCAAGGAAAGTTTGGATGTTTCTACTAGAAGAATCTGCATCGGTGTCGGACGATCTGGCGATATCGCCGACGTTTTCGCCAAGTTCCTGAGAAATCTTGGCTATACTGAAGTCCATGGGCCAGAAGATGTCCCGTATATCTTTCAGCCCAGCGATTTGGTTATTGCGTTTTCGGGAAGTGGAACCTCGACTTTTACCGTCGAGACTGCGAAGGTTGCGAAGGAGGCGAACGCGAAGCTTGTGAGCCTGACCTCCAATTTGAGTTCTCCTCTCGAAAAGCTTTCTGACAGTGTGATCCATATCCCTGGCAAGACGAAGACTGAGGGGGACTATTATGCTAGGCAATTGCTGGGGGCACCTTACGCGTCCCTAACACCGCTTGGAACCTCGTATGAATTGAGAGCATTATTCATAACGTTGTCTTTTGTTGGTAGCATTGTGAGAGGGACAGACGTTGGTTCTTGCTACGACGAACTTCGCAGATTATGTGAAGAGTATAAGCCGTCTACAAGTGAACTGCTGCGGCTCTATGAATTCATGCCGAAACCCAAATCTGCCATGAACCCTATGGCTGGGAAAACCGTAGTGATAGGTGAAGGGCTATCAGGAATGGTCGGAAGGTTCTTTGTTACAAGGCTGCGCCACTGTGCTAGACAAAGTGAAGAGAGGGAATGTTACTTCTTCAAGGACAAAGGGAGTATTCGTGTCAAGGAAAACGATCTTGCGGTTGTGATCTCTGGGTCTGGAAATGGTGTACCATTTCAACTTGGAGAAAGAGCGAAGAAGAATAATGTCCGCCTCGCGGTAGTGACTTCTTACATCGACTCACCGCTCGCGAAGATCGCCGACGTGCCGATAATAATCCCTGGAAGAACCATCGAGAGAACAAAGGGATTGAGAAGTAGCTATTTCCCGAAAGATCCTAAGAAGTCTCTGTTTGAGCTTCGAACCATTTTGACACTAGAGACCTTCATATATGCTGTTGCTCAAACGGAGGGTGTAACCGAGGTCGACATGAGAGCCAAGCACTCAGAATTCATTTGATTTATTGTCCGCAGCAGACCACAACATTTCAGCAGAGGCTATTCAAGACTTGACTCAAAGCTCATTATGACTATGACAAGAGCCAGGCCCAATTTTTCGACAGTTATAGCCAACGCTGAGCCTCATCGCGCAACAACAGTAGCATGACGAAAATTTCAAAAGGGATGAGGGTTTGAAATAAATCTTGTCATGGTGTTTATGTTTGAATAGTTGCAGTAGTCTGACAACCGAGAAATTTGCAAAAATAATAGATCACACGTTGCTAGATCCTAGCTCGACCTATACTATGATTAGGAATCTTTGCAATGAATCCATCAGGTGGAATTTTGGTGCGGTTTGCATAAATCCGGTTCATGTGCGTTTGGCTTCACAGCTACTAAGAAACACAGAAGTCAAAGTGTGTACGGTAATAGGATTTCCATTCGGCGCCACTCCGACAAAAGTGAAAGCCTTCGAGACTAGCCTTGCAATCGCGGATGGAGCTGACGAGGTTGATGTGGTGATGAATGTTGGCGCGTTGAGGTCGAGGAACTATGACTACGTGAGGGATGATATAGAAGCAGTTGTTAAGGCGGCAGAAGGGGCTGTTGTCAAGGTTATCATTGAGACAGGATACTTGACCGACAAGGAGAAAGTAAGGGCATGTCTCATCGCAAAGGATGCGCGAGCGCACTTCGTTAAGACATCGACTGGCTACGGGCCTTCAGGGGCTTCTGTCCATGATGTTAAGCTCATGCGGCAAACCGTGCGTAGCGAAATGGGCATTAAGGCAGCAGGGGGAATAAGGCACTTCAAACAGGCCTACCGGTTGGTTGAGGCTGGGGCGGATCGTTTGGGCACAAGTAGGAGCATCGCCATCCTAAAAGAACTCTCGTCACCCTCATGATCGTTCGAAAGGTTACTATTACATCCTTGATGGTGCGCTGAGGCAACTACAACGTTCTGTGCGTTAGCAAGGTTTCTGGTAAGCGTTACGGCTCCAGAATCAGCTTTCTTCCCCTATTTGATAGGTCTGATACTCTTTCAATTCTTCAGGTGTAAGTATTCCGAACATTTCCTGCAGCACTAGAATTGCACCCTGAGGAGGGATTATCCCTTTTTCAGTTATGATAATATCAATGTACTCTGGCGGTGTAATGTCGAATGAAGGGTTCCTCACTTTGACATTCGGCATCTTCTTCAACTCACCAGAAGGGATGACTTCCAACGTGTTCCGCTCTTCAATCTTGACAAGCTCTCCGATCATCGTTTCTGGACTGAACTTGTACGTCTCCGCAGCTACAAAGAATCTGACTCTAGCCTCATGAGCTGCCAATGCAACCATAGATGTTCCGATCTTGTTTACAACGGCGCCATTTGCTGTGACAGCGTCTGCACCGACAAGCACTCTATCTATCTTATCCATGAAGAACCGCACTGCGCCGTCCGGGATCAATGTGACTGGTATCCCAACTTCGCCTAGAGCTTTAGCAGTGATCCTACCTTGAAATCTAGGCCTCGTCTCAGTCACAAACACCTGAATCTGCTTTCCCTGTTCCCAAGCGGTTTTCATTATCGCGATCGCCGCTGAACTGTTACAGTGCGTTAAGAGGACATCGCCGTTTTTCACTCGATTCGCGCCGATATGCCCGATGCGTTGAATCGCTGTCTTTGAGCTAGCTACGAACTCTTCGCCAGCTCGAATTGCAGCGGAACGTATCTCCTCTAGCCCTTCGTGCATTCTTCGCCATTCGTGTACTCTATGCATGACGTATCTTATCCCATTCGGAAGTGAGACGGCCGTAGGCCTAGTTTCAAGAAGCAGTTTGGAAGCGTACTCGAGTTCATCCACAAACTCATTGACCTTTGTGGCTTCAGATGCCTTGGCGACAATTATCAGAGCTCCGACAGCGGATCTCGCTATTTCACCGGCTCCACGTATTCTCATAGCCCTGATGTCGTCTGCTATTCGTCCAGCTTCCAGCGGCACAGCCTTCATTCTTTCACCTTTCTCAATGCGGAAGCAATGGCAGGCGCAAGACTTACTCGACTGACCGGGCTTGGAATCGAATCTGTGCCTAACACGATATCTGCTCCAGAATCGTACAGTCTAGCTAAGGCGTTTCCTGCTAGAACCGGGTGAATACATCCAACCACTATCCTACGAGCACCTTCTCGTCGCAGAACCTTTGTCGTCTCGACCATTGTTCCTCCAGTGCTAATAATGTCGTCTACGACTATAACGTCCTTGTTCTTGACACTAAGTCGACGCGTCTTGATCTCCACCTTCTCAGCGTCTATCCTCTTCTTTTCTAGGACATCAAAATCCACTCTCAGTATTCTAGCTGCTGCCTCAGCCCACTGTTCAGATTCTTCATCCGGGCCTATGACCACCAAATTGTCCAGATCAATATTCCTGGAGATGTACTCTACCAATAGAGGAACCGCTGAGAGATTGTGTGCCGGTATGGAAAAGATCCTGGATATGTCACTGATTCTATGTAGGTGAGCGTCTACCGTATAGAATTCATTTGTCCCCACGCTTTCAATAAGCTTCGCAACGGTCTCAATAGTTACAGCTTCACCCGGATTGAATCGTTCGTCTTGTCTAGCATACGCAAGATACGGGATAACGGCAATTATCTTCTTAGCGCCAAGATCTCTCATCGAATCTGCGATCAACAAATATTCGAACAGATATTCGTCGGGATGATGAAATGTGGACTGAATAACGGCTACGCATTGGCCGGAAACGTCTTGTTTGATGCGCAGATATTTTTCACCGTCAGGAAACCTCTTTATCTCTAGCTTGGAGACTGCGACTCCTAGCGTCCTCGCGACGTCTATTGCGAGGACCTCTGAAGCGGACCCTCCGAATATAAGCAAACTTGTTAAACTCCTCTAGAACATGAAGTGTTCTCTATCAATAAAATTCGTCAAGTATAAAAAGACTAGTTCAGAAGAAAGCGTCCGGAAGGATATTAGCGTTGTTCAAACTCCAGAATGGGGCTCCATAGCCACTATGGGTAGCTCGCGTCTCTCCTTCAGTATCATTATTACGCCTTGAGGCGGAACGACGCCGATCTCCGTTATTATCAAGTCAATATGTTCTGGGGGTGTAACATCAAAAGCGATATTTCTGACCTCAAGCTTGCGCAGCCCCCGAACTTCTGACCGCGGCACTACAAGATAGGGGTCGCGTTCTTCAATTTCGATCAATTCTCCAAACATAGTCTCTGGATTAAATTTGTATATGCTCGCAGCTGCAAAGACGCGAACTCTAGACTCGTGCGCTACCGATGCGATTGTCGATGTCCCAACCTTGTTCACTATAGCTCCGTTAGCAGCCACAGCTTCCGCGCCAACGAGAACCTTGTCTACGTCTCGTATAAAATGGGAGACCGCAGAATCTATTATCAAAGTCGTGGGAACGCCGATTCCGACTAGTTGTCGAGCCACAATTCTACCCTCGAACTCCGGGCGAGATTCCGTCACTACGGCTTTGATCTTCTTCCCATCCTCTCGGGCCTTTCTGACTATCGCAAGGACAGAAGAGCTGTACCCATGCGTTAACACGACGTCACCTGAACTCAGCCTTCTTGCGCCGATTTCAGAGATCTTCCTAACCGATTCCTCTATAGTTCTGAAGAATTCCACTGTTTGCGATTTGGAGAATTCCTTCAATTCCCTGACACTGATCCCTTCATCGATCTTATCCTTTAATCTATGAATTGCAAATCGAATTCCATTAGCTAGCAACACGGATGTCGGGCGCGCACGAAGAAGAAGCATTGCGCAACTGTTCAATTCATCAAATAGGTCTTGCGGCTTCTTCGCCTTTGAGACCACAGCAACCTCGCCCAAGGCATTCAATGCAATTCTCACTATAAGCGTGGAGCCATGTAGCTCTCTCTTCTCTATCTCCTTAAGCGCACGTTTGACAGACGGATGACTGTACACCTTAGATCCCCTAGAGTGTTCGTCATCTCTCATCATTAATGTTGTGCCCTATAATATCTGCGGCTCTTTTGACCCCTCTTGGACGAGTATGTGAGAAGCCAGGTTCACACTAACCCTCTATACAGCCACCTTTAGAACTCGACGCAACGCGAGGAGCCCGTCCAATTGAGAAAGATTCTAGAAGGTCAAAAGAGTACGCCCAGCAACAACAATCCGAAGCAAGAGCGAACGGCTTTTAGAGAACTCACAACTTCTTCTTGTCCACAAAGCTCAAGTCTTGCTCGGGGAGTGCCATATGAAAGCCGCTTTGATTCGCGGGGTAAACGATGTGAGGGTAGAGGATGTTCCAATCCCAACGATAGGGCGAAAAGAGATAATTGTCAAGATGATGGCCTGCGGAGTCTGCGGAACGGACATCGAGAAAATGCGGGGGGAGTTGCTGACGCCGGCAGTGCTCGGACATGAAGCAACGGGCGAGATATTTGAGGTCGGTGAGGACGTTGTTGACCTCAAGGTTGGTGAACGAGTTCTCGTACATCATCATGTTCCCTGCTATGTCTGTCACTATTGCAGACATGGAAGCCACACGATGTGCGAAGAGTTTCAACGAAGCAATATAGACCCCTGTGGCTTTGCCGAATACTTCAGAGTGCCTGAAACTAACGTCAATAGAGGCGCTGTTCTTTGCGTGCCCGATACGATCTCTTTCGAAGAAGCGACCCTTGTTGAACCTACCGCTTGTTGCATTAGAAGCATAATGAAGTGCGATATCCAGATTGGCGACGATGTATTGGTGATAGGGGCTGGACCCATTGGTCTCACTCAAATTCAGCTGCTGAAGCTCTTCGGTGTAAGTCGAGTATTCTCTAGTGATGTCTTGGACTTCAGACTAGAAGCTGCGGAGAGATTTGGCGCTGACGAGACCATCAATCCACGACAAGAGAACTTGGTGGAGAGGATTAAGGAGATGACTGAAGGTAGAGGAGCGGATGTCGTCGTTGTCGCGACCGGAACCACCGACGCAATTGTTCAAGCTTTGAGGTCTGTTAAGAGAGGGGGCACGGTAAATCTATTCGGGGCGCCGCGTCGAGGGGCCTCACTTTCCTATGATGTAAGTGAGATCTTCATTAGAGAGGTTTCCATTATACCTAGCTACTCGACGACAGAGTTGGAGACAAACATGGCTCTAAAACTGTTGGTCTCAGGAAGAATCGACTTGAGGGGGCTCATCTCTCACCGCTTCAGGCTGGAACACGTCGTAGATGCGATAAGATACGCTGCCGATGGAAAGGACTGCCTGAAAGTCATAGTCATTCCTTGAGCAACTTGCACGCCTAGACGGATTGACCTCCGTTTTCAACAATGTCTACGACTTACATCTGTATCCTTACGACACACTTTGCACCCTTTTCTTTAGCCTCCATTCCCTTTCATAAGGAGAGATTAGGTCAAGCTTCTAGTTCTCACGGGATTATCGCGACTTTCACTGCTTTTCCTTCCGCCATAAGTTGTAAAGCTTTCTCCACATCCTTTAGAGGCATCTCATGTGTTATGATTCCATTAGTCTTGATGCTGGCTGATGAGATTAGGCTTAAGGCTCTTTCGACGCACGACGGCGTATGGTGGAATGCCCCTCTTATTGTGAGTTCGCCGTAATGTATTTCACCTGCATCGACGGATACACTCGTACCTGAAGGGCATCCGCCGAACAGAAGAGCTGTTCCAGCTTTGCGGGTCATTTTTATGGCGTTCTCCCAAGTCTCAGGAAGCCCTACAGCCTCTATGGCAACGTCAGCTCCCAATCCTCCAGTAAGTTCCAAAACTTTCCGAATTTGATTCTCTCTTTCAGGATTGATCGTGTTCTCAGCTCCTAATTTATGAGCGCTCTCAAGTCTCACATCCGAGACATCTATGACCATAACCGTCCCAGCTCCTCTATGCTTTGCCAATTGAAGGTGCAGAAGCCCTATCGGTCCAGCCCCCAAAATCACGACACTGTCTCCCAACCTAATGTCCGCCAAATCATTGCCGTGTAGAACGCACGCCAAAGGCTCTAGGAGAGCAGCCTCCTTGAATGAGATGTGGTCAGGTATCTGATGAACATTCTGCCTCACGATTTTACCAGGAACTCGAACATACTCCGCGTATGCTCCGGGAGCTGAAAAACCGATCAAGTCCTCCTCTATATGCTCGCAGAGATTTGGCTTCCCTCTTCTGCAAAAGAAGCATGCATTGCATGGGGCGGAGTTCGCAGCGACGACCCTCATCCCCTTCTTAAAGCTGGTCACACGATTTCCAACATCAGCCACGACGCCTGCAAATTCATGCCCGATGGTCATAGGAGGTCTCGCGAGTCTATGCCCCCTCCTATACATTTTCAAGTCGGTCCCGCAAGTCAAAGCGACTTCAACTTTGACCAGTAGCTCTTCAGATTCGATCTCCGGCACGTCTATCTCCTCCACATTGATTTCGCCAGGTCTATGATATTGAGCGGCCTTCATTTTCCGATCCCTCAACGTAAACGGCCCTTCAAGAATCTTTAGCCAACCATCAGCGTGCCATATCGTATATGTTGCCTAAGTTAAATATCTTGTATCACATGGAGAGTGGTGCTCAGCACTTTGAAGTGGCGTGCCGTTGCGAAATCCGCCCAGCCACCGATACAGTAGCGACGGGATGTGTTCGTTCACTGTTTGTTACTTTCTTGGATACGTATTTAGATTTGGAGTTTAGGATATCTCCATACTGAGAGGAGATTTGTCTAACAACTCCCTTAAACGCAAATTGTTTCTCAAAATTGAAGAAAAGTTCTCTGGACGCGAAAATCCAATCGCGGAGCGAGAGTTTCCAAAAGAGCTCATAGGCTATCCCGGCTTTTGAGTATTGTTCATTCGTGATTTAGATTGGCCGTGATTGCGAAGTGATCCAACTCTTGTCTTGAATTGATTTAAATTGTTTAGTACGCCTAACTTACAAAACACGGTCGTCCATAGAGGTATGATTTGTGAGTCGTGTGGTTGCGATTGGTGAGATAATAGTAGACTTCGTTTCGACAGAACCTGTGCCTTACTCAAAAGCTAGAACGTTTGAGAAATGCTTCGGGGGAGCACCAATGAATACGGCTGTTGGTGTCTCTAGGCTGGGCGTGAGCGCGGGCGTAGTAACTGCTGTGGGAGGAGATCCGTTCGGCGATTTTTTGGTTGAAGTGTTGCGTGAAAACAAAGTCGATGTGTCAAATGTCAAGCGGAAAGAAGGGAGACGGACGTCGATCACATTTGTGGCGAATGAGCCCGCTACGGGCGAGCGAACATTTCTTTTCTATCGAAAACCCTGGACTGGAGAGACAGCGGATAGTTCACTTGAACGTGAGGATATAGATCCGAACTACATATCCAGAGCTGAGGTTCTTCATATTTCGGGGTTTGCTCTTTCACAACAGCCCTGTCGTGGAGCGATTTTTCACGCGATTAGAATCGCCCAAAAGTCGGACGTAGCTGTTTCTTTCGATCCTACTCTTCGGTTAGACGTCTGGAACAACCAAGAGATTCTTAGGAGAACGTATCGGAAAGCCTTGGAGCTTTCAGATATCGCAACTTTCTCGAGGGAAGAAGCTCAATTTGTTCTGGGAACGGCGGAGCCTAATAAGGCGGCTTCGAAGGCTCTGAAGCTCGGTCCAAGGACAGTTGGAATGAAGCTTGGCGCGCAAGGGTCATTTGTGAAGACCACGGATGGCGAGGTTATCAAGAAGCCAGCATTCAGCGTCAAGCCCGTCGACACGACCGGTGCTGGCGACGGATGGAATGCTGGCTTCTTAATCGGAATATGCGAAGGATGGGACTTAGAGAAGTCGGTGACGGTCGCAAATGCAGTCGGTGCTTTAGTGGTTACAAGACGAGGTGCGATAACAGCTATGCCCTATAGAACCGAGCTGAATACGTTCCTTACGCAAGCCGGCGTGCGCCTGAGTATTTAGCATCAATTCTCTCTAACGAGGCTCAACCAGTTTTGCTAACTGCTCTTGCTAGATTCGGATTTCGAAAGAGGGTGGTTCATTTCTAGGAAAACTTAAGAAGGGTGAAGAGGAAAACACGTAATGCGGTGGTATAGATGCCATTCATAGGGCCCTGGGAGATAGCTCTGATTCTAGTTATAGTTCTAATCCTTTTCGGCGGAAGAAAACTTCCTCAACTTGCGAAAGCAATTGGAGAAACAATAAGGGAATACCGAAAAGCCTCTTCCGAACCTGTCGCGGAAGAGACCTCGAAACCCAAGATTGAGAGTGAAGAGGAGATCCTACGTGAAACCGCTCGAAAACTTGGGATAGATGTTCAAGGCAAGACAGCGGAACAACTATCTGACGAAATCGTGAAGCGATCTTCTGGGCAAGAGGAAGAAAAGTGACCTCAAAACCCTCTCGTCCGAAGACGGCTGAGATGACCTTTTGGGAACACACGGCCGAGCTTCTGAGCCGACTGAGAATAATTCTTGCCTCAGTGATCTTAGCTGGAGTCGCAATCGGCTTCCTCCCAACAGATATAGCATCTATATTCAACCCATTATCATTCAACTATACACCGTTAGTCTCTATTGTGTTGAAACGAATTCAGCGTGATTTGCTTCCTCCAAATGTGGTTTTGATAGCAGGAAGCGTAGTTGACACGGCTACGGTCTATCTCGTCATGTCTATGCTCGTCGGGGTGGCTGTGTGCACGCCAGTAATCGCTTATGAACTCTTTATGTTTACTAACCCTGCGCTGTACCCGCATGAACGCAAGTTCATGTTCCGGTTCATGTTTTCATTTATAGTTCTATTTGTTGCTGGTGCAATCTTTTCGTACAAGGTGGTTATTCCCGTTACGCTAAGAGTTCTCCTCTGGTTCATATTCAGCGCGGGGGCTGCTCCTTTTATTCCGATTGCAGATTTCGTTTACCAAGTCGTAACACTAATAGTTGTTGTAGGGCTCTTCTACACTTTCCCTGTATTCTTCGTCTTACTCGTTAAACAAGGAATAATACCTTCCGACTATCTTACCACTAATAGGAAAGGCGTCTACGTCGCATTCTTGGTAGCGGCCATAGTCTTGACAGCAGATCCCACTCCGATTACAGACATGCTACTCTTCGTCCCTTTCGTCGTGCTCTTTGAGATGACCGTTTGGGTTTCGAAATATTTGGAAAAGAGGGCTGAGCATAAGCAAGTGACGTAGTCGTCAAGCAGTGACGAAGAGAGTCTCGGAATAGTTCTCAAGGAAACGTCCGCCAAGAAAGATCGATAACATTCGGTGCTGGAAAAAATAACGGAGGCACGCAGAGAATAATGCTCTTCCCTGTAGCTATTGGTGGATGCGTCAACAATATCTCGCTGGGAAGGATTGGCTCGAAGTTTGGAAGTGTTCCCCGCATTATGACGCGGCGACCACATCTACCTCTATCAACATCCCTTCAAGAGGCAGATTCGCTTGCACTGTCGTCCTGGCAGGCGGTTCTCGCTTGAACAACGTGGCGTAAACCTCATTCATTCTACTGAAGTCGCCGATATTCTTGAGGAAAACGCTTACCTTAACAACGTGTTCAAGTGTCAATCCCGCTGCGTTCAAAATCGCTTCTATGTTTTCAAATGTCTGTTTCGTCTGCTCCCGAATGCCTCCACTTACGATCTTTCCAGTCTTTGAATCAACCGGTCCTTGACCGGCGACAAATACTAGATTTCCGACTTTGATTGCTTGAGAGTAAGGGCCAATAGGTTTGGGTGCTTTTTCCGAGATAATGACCTTCTTCATTGGTCGTCCCTTCCTTAGGTTTGAAGATTATCAATGTGAAATAACTATATCTTAAGCGTTGGCATCTAGAGCAGCCTGTTTCCCTTTCTGGTCGACAGTACTTCCTCAAATCAGTGGATGCCTGCGATGAGGCATGCGATCGAAACTGGGCTTAGAGAGAGCCGTCCACAACTCAATCGATTATAACGTTAAGAAAGGCCTAGGACTGTATGCTTAGAACGGCTGCAGCTCTCACGCAGGTAGAGGGCGTGAACTTTGTTCCGATCGGGATTGCTGAAAGGACGTTCCCAGTTCACGCTATGACCGACGCACTGAACGCCTATTGTGGCAGGGGATACGGGATTAAGCCCGAAATTAGCCATAACGCTTTATCAAAGGTTTTCAGGTGATATGCACGGATTTCGCTCTCAAGGAACATGTCGATACTATCAATTCTGCAATAGCCTTCTTACACTCGGAAACAATTCGAGATTCTTATGCGGAAGAAAGGTTGCGTTAAGGAACTCGTTTTGAAAATCTGGATCCGCACCGAGTTCTACATAATGAACTTTCTCCGAAATCTCTCTTGCTTTTCTTCTTATGTCAACTGACATCAGAGCCATTCTCGCACCTGAGCCAGCAGCATTGCCTACGAATTGAACACGGCTCAGTGGGATGTCCGGATACATCCCTATAACTCGTGCACTTTGAGGGTCAACATATGTGCCGAATGCTCCAGCGAAAAATATCTTTGAGATATCTACAGCTGTAATCTTGAGTTTCCTCATCAAAACTGAGATCCCTGAGTAAATGGCGGCCTTCGCAAGCTGTATTTGTCTTATGTCTTCTTGAGTTATCACTATCTCGTGACCACTTGCTGTTTCACTCGCATCAGCAAGGACAAGCTCCGGTACCCCAGTCTTCACCCTTACGTTCGGCAGGCCCAGCTCGGTCTTGATCTTACCTGAGGAATCAATTACCCGTTTCTTTAACATCTCAGCAATCGCGTCAACCACACCGGACCCGCAGACCCCCGAGGGTTTCGCATTGTCCACGGTTTCATATCCAATCTTGAACGTATCGGGGTCCATGTAGACTCGTTCTATAGCTCCTGTTGCCGCTCTCATACCATTCTTAATGTGAGCCCCTTCAAAGGCGGGACCTGAAGCGCAAGAGCAGGCAGTTAGCTTGTTCTTGTCACCAACTACAATCTCCGTGTTCGTCCCGATGTCTATCATCATTGCAATATCTTCCAAGGTGTATATTTGAGTCGCGAGAACGTCCGCCACCGCATCAGCCCCAACGAATCCGGCTATCACTGGCAGTCCATGAATGTTGCCGCAAGGGTTGATGTCTATTCCGAGATCACTTGCTTTTACGTCAATTGAATTTCGCAGAACCGTCGGGTATGGTGCAAGAGCAACGTACCCTGGGTATATGCCGAAGAAGATATGATGCATTGCGGTGTTGCCGACTACCGTGAGCTCATGCACTTGACCTGGTGTAACGTGGGCACGTTTACACGCTTCAAATATGAGCTTGTTTATTTCCTTGATGATCGAAGTCTGTAGCTGGGTTAACCCTTTCGGATCTTTCATGATAAAAGAGATTCGTGAAATTACATCTTCCCCGTAAGGAACTTGAGGGTTCGTGGAGGACACTGCTGCGACAGTCGTCCCCAAGTCCAAGTCTACAAGATATCCTGCTAATTTCGTGGTGCCAACATCAACCGCGAACCCGTACAGTTTCGTCTGCTTGTCTCCTGCTTCAACCGAAATTATTTCCTTGTTCTTCCAGACGGTGATAGTGACCTTGGGCTCTGCACTCCTCATGGCGTGAGGTATGCGTCTTAAGGCGTCTAGGCAGATCGTTTCTATACGTCTTTCTCCTTGTCCAGACAACGAATCTAATAACCTATCCACATCTGACCTCGGTTCCATCAGTGTCGGTCTTCCAACTTCAACCAGATACTTCCGAACAGCAGGTTCAAACTCAATTCTCGTCTCGACACCGGACACCAATAGTCGTTGTAGACCAGCTCTGCTCTCAGGAGGAACCTCGACCGTGATTGTCCCAAGCTTCCCGATAGCTGCTCTACACGCTAACCTGTAACCTTTCTCCACTTCATCATCCGAGAAGACTATTCTTTCAACCTTCGAAGCTTGAGACAGGAATTCCGACCCGGCACGAACGATGACTCTGCACTTTCCGCATATTCCTTTGCCTGCGCATATGGACTGAATGTCAACTCCAGCTTCTTGAGCAATTTCAAGAATCGTCCTGCCTACAGTAGCCTTCAAACGTTTTCCTTCGGGCTGAAGAACTAGCAGACTCTTCGGCATCGTCGCCCAAGCTCACTTCTCATAGACTATGACAAACGCATATAAATGAATCTTAGAGCTTAAAACAACGGTCAACACCTATTCAAGGTTTTTGTAACATCACGCAAAACTTTTTCAAGCCACCAGAGAGTAACACATAGCTTCATCGGGTGAGATGTCGATGGCGTTGACGATGAAAGATTTTCAAAAGTTGGACATACGAATAGGGAAGATCATGAAGGCTGAGAAGATACCTCAGTTGAAGAAGATTCTCAAGGTCTATGTCGACATAGGCGGGCAGACCATCCAAACAGTGGCCGGGGGCGCTGAATTCTACCTCCCTGAATACTTTGTAGACAAACTTGTAGTCGTTCTGGTAAACCTCGAACCGAAGGTGATAGCGGGAATAGAATCAAGGGGTATGCTTTTGGCAGCCGATGTAGGTGGAAAGCCTGTTTGGCTCACAGTTCCGGAGGAAGTGCCGCCAGGCACAAGAGTTCGGTAACGAGCGAAAAGCAAATCACTAGTATTATATAGATGGCCTGGCTTCTGATTTGGAGCAATAATGGAATTAGCTTCAATATGGAACTTTATGAGCTAAGGTCGGCGTTTGCACGTTGAGTAGAATCTTCGCGCCAGCTCTCATGTTGCTCATAGTATTCCTTTACGAAACTTCTCCTGCACAAGCAAGCGAAGTTTCTGTTCAGATTCAAACTGACGGCGTGATGATAAAGATCGAATCCTCATTCTATCAGAACATGACTGTCTTCCCTCAGTCGAGGTTTAGTTTATCAGGTGAGAACCTAACAAACGCTGCAAGTAAGTTCGAGAGCGCTATAAGAGTCAAGTTTCCGCAAGCTTCGGTGAGAGAGTTTTCGATGAGTGCAACATCGAACAGCACTTGGATGAACGTGTCAGTTCGGCTTGAGCTAGTGGGCGTGCAATCTAGAAGAGGGGACGTTCTCAACATCAACTGCAGTTGGAAGTCCTTCGCGATGAGGCAGGACATTCTAGTTAGCAATGTCAGTCTGAATCTTGTCGGACAGAACTACGTTCTTCCCCTAGTGGAGAAATATGGAAACAGAACAGAAACAATATTCTACAAACGCGGAACAATGCCTATGACCTTACCTATGGCCAGAAACGAAGCGGGAAACGCCACCCTATTTGAATTCACTAGCTTTGAACTACCAGTCGAGAAGTGGAGCAAGACGTACAATTTTAGCACTCAATCAGCTACATGGGAGTTCAGTGCCCAACCCACACTGGACCTTCTGATCAAGTTCAAAGAAGATAATGTAACAAAACATATCCGCGCTGAGATAGATCCAAAAGCAACAATAACAGCGAGAGGTCACGCTACGGTCAAAGACGACATCATAACATTGGATGTGAGCCAAGGTTCCAGTGAAGTCGCCATGATCGGCATCTTTGTCACACTGCTTACTATTGCGATCCTCGCACATGTTCAACGGCGCAAGAGCAAATAGCGTTTTCTAGGACCCGGTTTGCGAGTGAAGAGCAGAGCCGCTTAAGGACTAGCCGCGAGGTTCAGGTTCAACGAGTTTGGGGCGTTTCAATGCTTTGCCTTGCCATTGATTCGAGATGGCTCTTGTCGAAGAGACCTTTGAAATGCCTGGTTAAGAGACTTGTATAGAGTGCTTTTTCCTCTGAGCTCATGTACTGAAACATGTAAGATCCTGAATAAGGAGAAGGGTCTCCTTCTCTAGTCATAAATTCTATGTGCATCAGTGGGTCACCTCTCTTAATTTTTATAGGTTGTCTGTCATTGCTTAGGTTGACGAGCTCCAAAGCCAACCTGCCGATGAATCCGCTATGGACTTTTGCAGCGTTGAGAAACGAAAGGCCCATGCGACCATACCTGCTCTTGGCAGTTAAATGTGCTACGAGGTTGGGAGGAGTGAAGACTATCTCGTAGGATATTAGGTTCTTGTGTTCAAGGTAGTGGAGTGTAGTCTCCTCCTTAACCGTCAATACGTATCCGTCTCCATCCAACAGTTCATAGTCGAAGGGGTGTATGCACCTGTACTTTTGAATTAACTCAACAAGTTCGCTTTTGCCCACTATGCACATGAAATTTGATCTCCACCTAAGGTTTGAAGCCCTGTTATTTTTCTGCATTTCGGTCGAGACGATTTCTGCGAGAGAGCACTTGTTTCTAATAGCTTCTTCTGAGTACCTAGCGAACGACAGTTGCGTTGACAACTGGCAATAGACGCTTAAGAGTTAGGATTTCTTCGTAGTTAATTTGAAAGTCTAAAAGAATAGTTGTTTCTCTGTCTATTCTCAAAGTAAATTCAACAATGATCATCACGTCTTTCGGAGGCACTTCCAACTTGACTTCGGTTCCGTTGACTACTGCAGATGCATTGGTAATCTGAATCTTTATCATGTTGTATTTTCCAGCGTTCAATCGAGATTGCACGAATAGTTCAGTCGCATTGGTTAATGCTACCAACTCTAGTGTTCTTGTCTCATTCGCAAGCACTCTCCATCCCGAATCGTTTGCCGTGTTTGACGGGTGTGCCATGACAAGCTTGTAGGTAACGTAGACCCGCTCCACTGTAGATTCGGTTTGAACAGGAGTATTTCTGACCTTCAGCAGTAGGTTTCCAGAGCCGATTGAAGGATAGACTAGAAGAAATAGAATTACGCAGGTTAGGAATACTGCCACTATTCTCTTTGCGGTCATCCAGGTTCCTCGAGAGCGAAATGTGTCAGAAAATACCTATTGAATTAAGCTTTTGCCTCCCCGCAGAGTTGAAGTAGGTTGCTCCATTCTTCATTCACATGCTGTTGAATAGTGTCGATTTCACTTCGGAACTCAGGTTGGAAGAGATGGGAGAATCTCCCTTGCGTCTTGAGGAACTCTTCGACTGGTAATGGTTTCGGCACCTTCACATTCAGTTTGTATTTTCCTCTTTCGATTTCGTATATTGGAAAGTACGCAGTTTGCACTGCCAGTCTAGCTATTTTCATTGTATTCGCCGGGTCTGAACGCCAGCCGAGTGGGCACGGTGAGATTACATGGATAACCGCCGGACCCTCTACCTCTATCGCTTTTCGAACCTTCGATATGCAGTCTAACATGAATGCAGGGGAAGCTGTTGCCACATAGTCGATTTCATGGGCGGCGCAGATCGCTACCAAGTTCTTCTTCCATTCAACTTTTCCAGGAATCTTGCTTCCTGCGGGGCTTGTTGTCGTTGATGCGCCTCTTGGAGTTGCTCCTGATCTTTGAATTCCAGTATTCATGTATGCTTCATTGTCGTAACAGATGTATGCGAAGTCATGCCTCCTTTCAAGGGCTCCGGAAAGAGCTTGGATTCCTATGTCAAAGGTTCCGCCGTCTCCGCCGAAGGCTATGACGTCAACCTTCTTGTCCCATGAACCCCTCCTCGCCATCGCCTTGTAGGCTGCTTCTATTCCACTAGCTACCGCGGCAGCGTTCTCAAAGGCTACGTGTACCCAAGGGATTCGCCAGGAGGTGAATGGGTAAATCGTGGTCGCCACCTCAAGGCATCCAGTTGCATTTGTTATTACGGTAGGGCCTCTCAACGCTTTCATGGCCATTCTCGAGACTATCGCTGGACCGCAGCCGGCGCAGAGACGGTGCCCTGGAGCGCGGGGTTCTTCTGTCGAAAGATCTTTTAACGTTACCATTATTCTCTCACTCCAACGAATCTCACCGGCGTGATCACCTTTCCTGTCTTCGCGATCTCGATGAGTTCTTTGAAGATGGACTTCATATCACTTGGAGTGGCATCTCTACCCCCCAGTCCATAAACTACATTGAAAAGTTTGACACTAGTACTGGATTGGTAGAGCGCAGCGATAATATCAGCAGCTAGAGCACTATACGGAGCTCCGAAACTTAAAGCTCGATCCAGCACCGCTAACGCTTTCACCCCTCTGATGGCAGAAACGATCTCTCCGACAGGGAATGGTCGGTATAGCCAGAGTTTCACAACCCCGACTTTCAACCCCTCTTTGCGGAGTTCTTTTGCGACTGTTCTTGCTGTTCCGGCAGTGCTGCCCAAGCAAACTATCGCTGCTTCGGCGTCTTCCATGCCGTAAGTGTTCAATATCCCGTATCTTCTCCCAGAAACGCTAGCGTAGGATTCTGCGACCCGCGTCACCATTTGCGGAACTCTCTTCATCGCCTCTTCTTGCTGAGCTTTGAATTCGAAGTAGTAGTCTGGCAGAACGAGTGCTCCGACAGTGATCGGTTTGTCTGGATTCAGAGTGACTTCCGCTTTTCTCGGCGGCAGGAACCCGGCAACATCTCCATCCTCTAATACGCGGACGCCCTCCATCGAATGGCTGATAGTGAATCCGTCCAAATTGACACTAACCGGAAGCAGAAGTTCAGGAGCTTCTGCTATCTTGAACGCCTGTATCGTCCAATCATAGGCCTCTTGGGCGTTTTCCGCGTAGATCTGGATCCAACCGCAGTCTCTGGATCCCATCATGTCCGAGTGATCACCGTGAATATTTATCGGTGCGGAGAGCGCTCTGTTAGCCACCGCCATAACTATCGGGCAGCGAAGACCCGACGCGATATAAAGCATTTCGTGCATCAATGCGAGCCCCTGACTCGCCGTGGCCGTGAAGACACGAGCTCCAGCAAGACTTGCCCCTACGCACGCCGACATTGCTGAGTGTTCCGATTCTACACACACGTACTCGCCCTGAACTTCTCCGTCCGCTACGTACCTTGCGAAGAGCTCAACAATTATCGTCTGTGGTGTAATGGGGTATGCTGCCACAACGTCTACTCCGCTCTGTTTCGCTGCGTATGCAACTACTTCGTCGCCGTTCAACCCAACAACCTTTGTCATTCTACTCCTCCACCATTACAATCGCCTTTACTGGACATTCTACTGCGCATATCCCGCAGCCCTTGCAATATACGTAATCAATCTCCACGCCTTTCTCGGTCCTCAAAATACAAGGCTCAGGGCAATCGATCCAACAGATTAAGCAGCTCGTGCATTTCTTCTGGTCAATTACAGGTTTGAAGGTTCGCCAATCACCAGTTTTGTATTTGGTTGACGACCCCGGTTCCAGCAGGTTTGCTCCAATTGGGATGGATTTCCATCCAGGTTTTTCTCTCTCCAAAATTATCCCTTTACCTCCTCGTATGTGATTCTCATCACCTTCTCATTCTTCGCACCCAGAGGGCCTGGAAAACGTTCTAGCATTGCCCTGACCAAAGTATCCAGCGAAGTCAACGGTGAAACTTTCAGTAGCGCTCCTAGCATGGCTGTATTCGCTACAGGTCTCCCAAGGATATCGAGAGCTATTCTAGTGCCGTCGACCGTATAGACACTGGCGTTCTTGAGGCCCAATTCATTCTTCATCTCTATCGGTTCCTTTCTTGAGTTGATAATAATTTTGCCTCCATTAGTCAGCCCATCTGTCACATTGACCGTCTTCAAGATCGTTGAGTCAAGAACTACAACAGTATCGGGAGTGTATACTTGGCTGTGAATCTCGATAGGCTTGTCACTAATCCTAGTGAACCCTCGGATCGGTGCGCCGATCCTTTCGGGTCCGAACTCAGGAAAAGCCTGAACATGCTTGCCTTCCATTAGAGCCGCATAAGCTAAGAGTCGACTGACTGTTATCACCCCTTGTCCTGCTCTCCCGTGCCATCTAATTTCATTCAGCAGATCGTGCATCCTCCTAACATTGGCAAGAGTATGCGACCGTGCTTATATGAAAACCTATCTATCAGGTTCAAGCAGCAAAGCCAAGTTCCGCGCAATCGATATTGCTCAACCAATATGGTGCCGTCCAAAAAACAGTAACAATCACTCATATTCGAATTGTCGCAAAAGTTTGCCCAGCGGGAATCTTGTGAAGAATCTATTTCAACGACTCACATCTTGACCGTCCAAGTCGTATGGCATGGAGCTGTCAAAATCAAGGTTCGCGACGATAACCAATTGCTACTCCGTTTATCATAACTATTTTATGCCTTTTTAGAAACACAATAGGGCGCCTATGTGGTAAAGTAAATGGTGGATCAAATAGTGACCAAGTTTACTGTAACAAGGAAGCCCGCGAGAAGGCAGGGAACCTTCTACAAGTCCCCTAGGATATATCTCTCGACGAAGTTGACTGACGACTCGGTCTTTCCTTTTAGAGAGGGCGACTTTCTTCTCGTGAAGATCGTTGGCAGGCGCTTGGTTGTCCAGAGAATTTCGCCTAGACGAGTGCAGTCTCTTGGAGAGCAGACCGGAATTGAAGAGGAGCACCCCGATGCATAGAAAACTGTACGAAATGGAGCTGCATGAAAAGGAGTGCGATTTAGAGATCTTAGAACTCTTGCGTCTCGAAGACATCGAGGAACAGCCTACTAGACAACCCTTAAAACTGAAGACCTGTCTAAAATGGACGAGGGTATAGAAGCTTGTTGCGTGTCAATGTCTTTATGACTCAAGTATCCGCAGAGAGGCTGTGGGAGGTAGACAGACCTCTACCAGCCCAGGTTCAGATAGCAGTGAACATCAACATACTTGAGCTTGAGAGGAGATCCGACTCAATGATAGAAGCGCCGTTCGTGTTTGCAGTAGGGTTTACTCCTTCGATCGCTCAGATCAATCTAAGAGGGAGAGCTCAGATCTCGGGGGAAATGGACGAAGTCAGCAAATTACTTGACGAACATAAGCAACAGAAGCCGCCCCCGATTGTCATCGTTCAGACGATCTCCAACGCCGCGATGGCTGAGTCGATAATCCTATCGCGCACCATCGGCGTACCTCCACCACTTCCTCCTTTGCCGGCCTCCACAGGACCCGCCCAAGCTAGACCAGATACACGATACGCAACCTAAGTCCAGGCCGCTATTCGAAAAATTGGAATCATCGGAGACGTTTCAAGAAATCGAAAAGCGAAAACTTGAGTGCCAACTGACGGAAATCTCGGCGGCGCCTGTCGAGAACTTTCTTCAACCTCCTCTCTTAGGGCAAAGCCTTTCAGGTTTGAGGCTCTGGAAGCATTAGCTCTTGTCAACGATAGGTCAAATCTAGGGTGAGAGGGCTAGGGTTAATGTCGCAATTTTGCTATATCGTCTAGTATCTACTGGCTTGGAACGAGTTTTTTCGCGATCAAATAGTTGTCCCAGTACTGAGCCAAATCTCTCAGCCGGTTGCTGAACTGCCTGCTAATGTAAGTTGGGTCATTACGGTATTTCTTCTCGAGCATTCCGCTCTTGAGCATCGCTTTGTATGTATCACTCAATGTCTGGCTGCTGACCTTTATGCGCTCCAGAACTTTGTACTGGAGTTCTCTCAAGTACATGGGCTTCTTGCTCTCAACAAACGCTTCGATAATTGCTTTGGCAACTCCCCGTCTCTTGACACTGTGGGAGAAGATTATCTGGCAGAAGGTATCGAGATCAACGATCTGATCTGCGCTCATCTTTCTGTCGATTCTAGGGAAGAGCCAGACCCAACGTCTCTGTCGTTCGTCGTAATAGTCTTCGGCTGGTATCCTTCCAATTTTCGCTCGTGGCATCTGTAGACCCCTATTCTGAAATGTTTCAGTTGTATTCTTTTTTTGAACCCTTAAAGCTTACTCTGAAAGGTATCAGAATTCAGGTGTGTATGCGTCAAATCATCATGATGTCGCACAAAATTACTTTCGCGGGAGCTGAATTCTTAAACGTTTCAGAATTATGGAGACTTAACTCCATAGCTTGGTCTACATTCTCGAATCTTCGCAAAGTCTCAGGCGTCTTGAATTTATCCCTAAGGGGTACGATAAATTGGAGGCTTAGCGGACCTTCCAAAAAATTGGAGGAGCCTCGCGCTCATCAACCGCGTAGTTTCAACTTGGCGTAAAGAGTACACGCCCCTCTCTGTCTATTCGGCCTCTACGGATTCTTGTGGTTGATATCGGTCGAGAATCCTGAGCCTGCACCAAAGTGATGGGAACGATGTGAAGCGGCCTGAGGCCCTTTCGTCGTCTCAAACGATTTATGAGTTGCGCAGTCGGCTTGGTCCTCTGGCTAACGACTAACGCGTCGATGTTGTCCTCTTCGATTGTCGGGCCGTAAGGGTCTTCTAGCCTAACAATATTACTTCTACCTAGCCAATTCCTTCGTCTAAGGAGCTTCTTCAACTCCTTCTCCCGTACCTCATAGTTGTCAACCTTGTGAGGTTTGTGAAGTTTCTTGACAAATTGATCGCTAGTAACTCCGATCATTACCATCTCTCCGATTTCAAAAGCGGTGTCTAAGAGCTTCCTGTGACCTTTGTGAACTAGATCAAAAGTTCCTCCAACCGCAACCACTCGAAATTTCCTGTGTCTCTTCATCGAAACCCAGTTATTGCGATAAGAGACTGCTGGCTTTGTTTGGTTCATTTGACCCGCTTCGCTCACTATGCGTTTGCGACTTTCCAGATGAGGTATGTTTTTTCATACTTAACGCTTCTCTACAGTAACTTCCAGGTCTTCTAAGATTTCGAGAAAGGCAATTACGAGCGAAGAATTGGCAAGGAAATAAGACTTAAGGTTCACCGTCCTCGCGTTTCCTAAAGCGGTCGCGAACACGCTGCTGGGATTAAGAGGTGAACGTCTTGTCGTAGGCGCCTATGGGTATACGATTTCTTCAATTTCTTGGATAGGTATATTGTCTGAAGGCGGGGAGCAGAGCTAGAAATGCAGGCAATAGCTCTGTTCTTGTTCTAAGACAAAGGTCCAACTGAGTCTGAAACGGTCTTCATCCGATTTTCGGTAAATCTTTATGCGAAGAACGAGCAAATCATTCATAGGCATTAAGAAAAGTCAAGGAAGAAGTGGTCCTCGCAAGTGACAAATATGAAAGTCATAGTTGGCATAACTGGAGCGAGTGGCGCGGTTTATGCTTTGAATCTTTTGAAGCTTCTTTCGAAGAAGAATATAGAGACTTGCGTGATTGTATCCGGACCAGCGGAGAAAATCATAACACACGAATTGGGCTTGAGTAAGAGTGATCTGTATGAACTTGCAAGTGAGCACTACGAGATCGACGACCTCGCTGCGCCTATCTCTAGCGGCTCACAAAGATTTGATGCAGTGGCTGTTGTCCCTTGTTCCATGGGCTCATTAGCGGCTATAGCTCAGGGATACTCCAACAACCTTCTGCTTCGTGTGGTAGATGTCGCACTAAAGGAAAGGAGAAAGGTAGTATTGGTGCCCCGGGAAAGTCCTCTGAACACGGTCCACTTGAGGAACATGCTCTGGCTGTCAAAATTAGGCGTTATAATAGTTCCTGCGTGTCCGGGGTTCTATCATAGGCCCAAGAGCATCGAAGACTTGGTTAACTTCATTGTCGAAAAAATAGCGATGCATATAGGTCTTCAAGAAGAACTATATGAACCCTGGAAAGGATTGATCGGCAAATGAGACATCTATCAAGGTCTGGGTGAACACTATGAGCGATCTTAGATCGTTTCTCGAAGAACTGAGAAGGAACAAGGAGCTTCTTGAGATAAAGGATCCTGTTTCGACCAGATACGAAGCGGCTTTTCTGATGAAGAAGCATGATACTGGTCCTGCACTCTTGTTTGAGGAGGTTCGGGGGTATCGCAACAAACTGGTTTCAGGGATCTGTGGGTCAAGGAAGAGAGTTACGATGGCTCTGGGAGTTAGAGAGAACGAGATTTCGGATCTTCTGGCAAATTCTATGAGAAACCCGTCGAACCCCAAGGTTTCTGATGATGGACCTGTGAAGGAAGTTCAAGGAAAGCCGAGACTGGATCGAATACCGATCCTTAGACATTATGAGAAAGACGGAGGCGCGTACATAACCTCAGGAATAGTTTCAGCAAAAAGCCTTGACGGCAAGGTCGAGAACGTGTCCATTCACAGAATGATGGTAGTTGACCGGGATCATCTATCTATGAGGATTGTTCCACGCCATCTATACAGGTTGTGCCAGATGGCTCGCGAGCAAGGAAGTAAGAGCCTTGGCGTAGGAATAGCGATAGGGGTACACCCCGCGGTCACGTTGGCCGCATCATCGCCTCTTCCTTTCGGGGTAAGCGAGTACAAACTCGCAAGTGCCCTCATGCGCGAAGGTCTCAAACTCACAACCTGCGAACATGTGGATGCTTACGTTCCTAGCAATGCTGAACTCGTCCTCGAAGGCAAGATACTTCTAGAAAAACAAGTCTCTGAAGGACCCCTTGTGGATATCACTGGCACGTACGATATCGTTAGAAAACAGCCTCTTGTTGAGGTTATTCGCATTATGCACCGTAAGGACTACCTCTACCAAGCACTTTTGCCCGGAGGAACCGAGCATAAGTTATTGATGG
>Ga0315314_1000689_pt1 | contig 34290 bp, 34 predicted proteins | sample TDP9_MG_FD_203631 | JGI IMG/M metagenome (GOLD analysis project Ga0315314, IMG submission 203631) | Freshwater sediment microbial communities from Lake Towuti, South Sulawesi, Indonesia - TDP9 | ecosystem: Environmental > Aquatic > Freshwater > Lake > Sediment | place: Indonesia: South Sulawesi... | reverse complement strand
CATGCCTATCGCAATCGAGCTCAAGGCTCCTCGTCATATAGTAAAGGTAAGGACTTGACGTTTCAGCAGAGTTGATATATACTCTAGATAGTTACACTATTTGTGTAACTAATTCACTTTGTTACACTATTTGTGTAACTAATTTGTCTGCTTGATGTTATTGAGATAGAACCTCTGCATGGATGGTGAGACGATATGGTGTGGCTACCTGAGTGGGCGGCGAAAAGTTATACAAAACTATATTACCGATTTCGGGATGGGCCTTTCGATTTTGCCCGTGCTCAAGAACTTTTCGGCTACGGAAAAGCCAAGACGGCGAGAACACTGCAAGAGATTGAGACCAGTGGCCTTCTCCACAAGGGCAGGCTATCAACCGATTTGCGAAGGAAGATCTATCACCTCATACCCCTAGAACAATTCGCCCTTGCTTTTGCGCTCTCCCAGGAATCAGAGGGCATTGAGGACAAGTTAAGGGCTGCAAGCAAAGACTTTCAATATGTCGTAAACGGCGCTGCTGCCGCATACAAGTATCACGGCTATATGACCCCGGCCAAAACGGACATCAGGATTCACAAGAAGGATTTAGGCTTCTGGATCGCTCTCTTGAAGGAAAAGGGGATACAAATAGCCATTGATGAAATCCTGGCGGAAAAGCGGGGACAAGTCATCCATCTGCACACCAACCTAACTGAAGAGACCTTCGCGCGAGCCATCCAAATTGAGGGCATCTATTACACCTCGGCCGAAGACCTGGTGTTGGACTTCTTCAGGCACCCTACCGATACCTCATTGCTTGACGCCTTGGCCATCATCTTAACCCATACTGAAGAGCTCGATTGGAAGTTGCTGGCGAAAAGCGATGTGGCCCAAGAAATTGGCTTCTCTATGGAGGCCTTAAATAAGGAGGCCGAGAAGGAGGTCTTCTCCAAAAAACTCGTCAAGAAGTTTGCCCAGAGGGAGACCGTGCACAAGCGCTTTTCCATAAGCGCTGAATTGCTTGACTTGCCAGTTGATTATCATAATCTGGCGAAGAACTGGAACCTAGAGGTGAATATCCCGCCAAGAGTCTTTCAAAAAGCGGTCGCGGATTTGGTGAGCCGATCAAGTGGACCCAGTTAAGACCGAATGTGAAAGCCTGAAAGATCTCAAGGCCATTCTGGATAAAGCGAAGGAATGGGAGATTCAACTACTACTTATCGGGGGATGGGCTGTTAACGCCCATGTAGGAGCATATCGATATACTAAAGACATCGACCTGGTTATGAAAACGGCTGATCTGGGTTCCCTCAAAGCCTTAATGAAATATCGAGGCTACCAGGTTGAGGATAGAAGGATTTACATCGCCGGGCAGAAGGAAACCGAGGACGTTCAACTTAAATTCCACATTAGCATAGGAGACATCGTTGATAAATCGAGAGGCATGGCGCTGGCGTACTCCCTTGACGAAAATACATACCGCAACGCCCCCCTGCTTCCAATTAGGAGTTACTACCAACAATGTAGAGAATATGAACTAGTTGCACCAACCCTCCCTATCAACAACCTATTCATCACCAAACTCCTGCCTGTCGGTAGAGTACTCGACGTGGTCGATTGCGTTTCCTTGATTCTGACGTGCGGGAAAGAACTAGACGTGGATTTCATTGCTCACCAGGCAGTTAAGAACAACTTGGCGGATGCTATAGAATCTCGCCTCGAGAGCATCGCTCGCGATGTAGCATCGGGTGAACTGGAAAGGATTTGGATGGGTCATACTGGACAAAGGATATCCAAAAAAGATCGCAATGAAATCCGTCTCCGCTTTCTAAGAAAACTTGTCACGAGGCTGAGACAGCTGCGTGCGCCTTAAACAAAGAACACTCAAAGGAGGAGAAAATTGGATAGGTTAGGTTGCGTAGTTGGCGTAGGGGTGCTCATCCTTCTGGCGATCGTGCTTTGCGCAGCGGTAATCTTCCCCTGGACCTTCTACAACCAGGTGGTAAGTCTGGACACCCAGGTGGACAACGCCTGGGCCAACGTGCAGGTGGAACTACAACGACGGATGGATCTGGTGCCCAACCTAGTGGCCGTCGTAGAGGAAGCCGGCGTCCATGAGGAGGAGGTTTTCAACACCTTGGCCGAGGCTAGGACAAAATTAGCAGGAGCCATCGACCAGGACGCCCCTACCGAGGAGCAGGCTGTGGCCGCCAACGAGTTCGAAACGGCTCTAAGCAGGCTTTTGGCTTTGGCTGAGGATAACCCGGAACTCCAAGCCTACCAATCGTTCTTAGAACTGCAGCAACAACTCCAAGATATAGAGAACGATGTGCGCGGTTCGCGGAGAGCCTATAACGATAGAGTGCGAGAATATAATCGGACTATCCGCCTCTTCCCAGGCAACCTACTAGCCAGGGTTTTCGGCTTTGAGCCCCACGTCTTCTTCCAGGCCGTGCCCGGGGCAGAGGAGACTCCAGAAGTGGAGTTCCAATAGGCCTCTCACCGCGCTACAGCAAGGGTGGTCTCTCTCGGTTCCTGAACCTTGAAGAGCGTCATCGAAGAGAGGAGCAAGCAGACGCCATAGATGGCGAAGACGACGAGATAGCCAAAGCCTGGCCGATAGGTATTGAAGAAGTCGGCCAGAGGGCCACCGATGCCTGCGCCCACCACTCCTGCCCCTGCCCCTGCCAGGTTGGAGATGCCCAGGTAACGACCCGCCTCCGCCTTGGGGACTAACTCTGTGCCTAAGGCCCAGTTGGTTGTCCAGAAGAGGCCCGTGCCTATCCCTATGAGGCACCCGCTCACTAAAACCCCATTCATATCGGTGGATAGGAAGAGGAGGAAGGTCCCTCCAGCGGCTATCACCCCTGCCAGGGCCAATAGCCGCTTGCGGCCGAACCTATCGGCCAGGAAGCCGCTGCCGAAGGCGCTCGCCAGGAGGAAAACCCCCACCACGGCCAGGAGGTAAGCGGTGGCCTGGGCGGGGTTAGGGAGTCTAAGGACATCTCTTAGGAAGTAGAGGGCGAAGCCCTGGATGGAGCCCACCGCTGCCAAGAAGAGTAGCCGGTTGGTCACCCACCAGACGAAGGAAGTTTGCTCCTGGCTCCCCCCGCCGATACCTACACGCGCGCTGAGCCAGACGCCGACGATAATGGCCCCGGCGATGGCCACCAACCCCGTAACGCCAACGGCCACCAGTTGCACTACCCCTCTCCCTCTTAATAGCGTGCCCGCCATCCCCACCAGGCCGCCGAAGAGGGTGGTGGCTACCACGAATACGAGGGTCAAGAGGACCACCCGCCCTACGAGCGGTCTCAGCGGTCTATCACCCCTCCCCGGCCAAGGCCCCTCTTTCACCGGCAAAGTGAGGAGCATGGTGAGAAAGAGAGAAGCCATGACCACAGCCAGGGCTAGCCAGATCAACCCCCGGTCGACCAAGATGCCGATGCCCAAGAGGGGCAAAAGGATAGTAGGCAAAAGTTCCATGATAGATTTGACCCCTGAAGCCCGACCCCTTTGCTCCTCAGGCACCAAATCGGGGATGAGCCCCTGCAAAGCCCCGTGGGCTATGTTAGATGAAAACTGAAGCAAGAGGAGGGCCAGAAAGAGCATCCCATAGTTGCCCGAGAGGCCGATGAGGAAGAGAAAAACCAGATCGAGCATGGTGCCTGTGATAATGAAAGGCCTCCGCCTCCCCCAGCGGGAGGTGCTGCGGTCGCTCATGAGGCCAGCCAGGGGTTGAACCAGGATGGCTACGATAAGCCCCGCCGAGCGGAGGAGACCATAGGCGGTGTTCTTGTCCATAGAGATGAGGCCTATCAGTTGGACAGGGGCGAACCGCTCCACCAGAAAAGGCAGGATGATGGGCGTCAGGCTGCCCGAGGCCACATTCAACCCCAACCAATAGATGTTTATGGTCAGGAAGTCTGGAGTTCGGATTCCTCGCACCCTTCCTCCCTCGCCCACCGCTATCTACAAGGTCGAGCCTCTTTTACCTTGCCCACCAGTAAGGCCGTGCCCAAAAGCAAGAAACAGCCGGCGAGGATGAAGAGGACCGTATACCCCTTTCCTGGCAGCAGGGCGTTGAAGAGGTCGATGACCGGCCCCAGGAGGTTGCTCGCCGCTCCAGCCCCGGCTGTGGCCAGGTTGGAGATGCCCAGATATCGTCCTGCCTCCTCCCGAGGGATAAGATCTATCGCCAGGGCCCAGTTGGCGGAGAGGAAGAGGCCCAAAGAGGCTCCGATAAGGGCCCCAAAGAGGAAGAGATGGGCGTAACTTCTGGCCAAAAGGAGGAGGAAGATACCCAGTGCCCCCAGGAGGCCGGAGAAGATGAGGAGGGGTTTCCGTCCTACCCTATCCGAGAGGTATCCCGAAGGGTAAACGAGAAGGACGATCCCCACGCCGATCACCGTTACCAGAGTGCTCGTCGCCTGGGCGGGGTTGGCCATCTTGAGCACATCTCGGATGAAGTAGAGGACAAAGCCTTGGACAGCATAAACCCCCAAGAGGATGAAGAAGCGGGAGGTGATGAGCCACAGATAGCCTGGGTATCTCCTGAGATCTCCCCCAAAGGTCCCTAAGATGGTTTTCAGAATCGGCTTCTTCTCCACCTTTCGCAGAGGCTCCTCATGCACAGTGACCATGGTGATGGCCATCATGAGAACCAGGACGAAGATGATGGAGAGAAGGGCTGGCCAGAACATCCCCTGACCCATAAAGTAGCCCGCAGCCCCCATCCCCAATACCATCCCCCCCATATCCGCCAGGTTCTTGACCCCAGAAGCCACCCCCCTTCTCCCCTCAGAGACCAGGTCAGGAATGAACCCTTGGCAGGCACCGTGGGCCACATTGGAGGCGAACTGCAATAGGAAGTAGCCAGCGAAGAGGAGCCAATAGTTGCCGGCAAGAGCCATCCCCACCAGGAAGATGAGATCCAAAAGAGTCCCCCCAAAAATATAGGGGCGTCGTCGCCCCATCTTGAGGGTTGTGCGGTCGCTTATGGCTCCGGCCACGGGCTGGATAATCATGGCCAAGATGAGGCCGAAGAAGCGCATATTCCCCAGATAGGTATTCTTGAGCGCCTCGGGGACGAACAAAAGGAGCCGCATAGGCAAGATGATTACATGGAGACCGTTCCACATGAAAGCCAAAGCCACCCAATAGAGGCTGATATAGATGTAATCCCTAGCCCTCATATTACCTCCTAGAATGGGCCATTATGAACTCATAAGCCCGGGCCCAGACCTCCTCCCTCTCGCTGTCCACCACTAGGCCGTGACCTGAGTTCTCAAACCAGAGGAGCCGCTTATCCTCCGAGCCCAAACGCTCATAGATATAGTCGCCATTCCCCAGGGGGATGGTGCGGTCCTTAGCGCCATAAATTAGGAGCACGGGAACGGTTATCCGCTCTAGGTTCTCTTTCACCAGGCCTTTTAATTCCATCAGGCTCACCGCGGCTACAGTTGGTTTCCTCTCATAAGAGGCTGGTGGCGCGTAGTAGCGCGCCCAGGCCTGGGGGTCCGTCAGGTCGCAGCGACTCTCTCGGTACCAGGGCCTAAGATGGCGCAATATGGGCAGGAAGAGTAGCCGCCAATCTCTTAGGTAGACCGGTGCGGAGATGGCGATGATGCCATCCAAGGGGTGTCTCAGGCCAAGATAGAGGGCGATGAGCCCTCCCCCCGAGATTCCAGCCACAAAATGGTGGGAACAACCCTTCAGTTTCTTCATCCCCTCCTCGGCAGAGGCCACCCAGTCGTGCCAGGTCGTCCTCGCAAGATCATAGGGGCTCGTCCCGTGCCCTGCGAGAAGCACCCCCACTACTGTCAACCCTTTTTGGGCCAAATAGTTGCCCATCTCCCGCATCTCATGGGGGGTATTGGTAAAACCATGGATCAACAAACAACCGATATCGTTCCCTTCGAAGAGAAAGGGGCCGATATCCTGAGCGATCATGATGCCCCCTCAGAGGCCAGATAGCGGTCGAAGAAGCCCAAGACCCTCCGCCGATACTCTGCTGGTCGAACCTCATCCACCTGGCGATGCCCAGCCTCAGCCACTATCCAGAGTTCCTTGGGCTCGCCGGCCGCCTCATAGAGGCGGTAAATATCTTGCAGGGAGATATAGGGGTCTTGTGCCCCGTGGATAAGAAGGAGGGCCCGGGGGGTTATCTTATCCACCCAGCGTAGGGGGTCGGCCTCGGAGAGGTCGCACCCTAACCTTCGACCGGCTATCCAAAGGATAAGAGGGACGACCAGGGCTGCTAGAGGCGCAGGAAAGCCCTTTTTCTTGCTCCCAACCTCGACTACTTTTCTCAACTCAGTGAAGCCGCCATCGGAGATCACGGCCACGATAGGTTCGCTCTGCGCCGCCGTGGCTACCCCCACCGCTCCCCCTAAAGAGAAACCCAGCACTCCAAAGCGGAAGATCCCCTTCGACTGAAGAAGGTCGATGGCTCCCAGAAGGTCGAGCCTTTCATAATAACCGAAGGAACTATAACTGCCCTCGCTCTTGCCATGGCCCCGGAAATCGAAGAGGAAGATATTGTAATCCGCGGCTTGGAAGAAAGGCACATACTTTAAGTCCGGGTCTTTGCTCCCGAAGCGGCCATGGCAAAAGATGACCGTGCCTTTGCTACCCCCGGACCAGTCATCATCGGCGAGGGAGGGAAGGGACGACCGCTCAGAGGGGATGAACCAGCCATGAAGACGAAGGCCGTCACGACTGGGAAAGATGACCTCCAAGTAAGGGAGTCCATAATCGCTGGGACTGCCCTTCGGGTCTGGCTCCGGAGGATGTATCAGTTGGCTGGCCCCCTGGAAGGCGATGGTCCATAGGGCGGCACAACTGAAGAGCATCGCCGTACCTACGATGATCCAGAACATTTGAGGTTAACTGAACTCTGCACTCTCTCCGGATGCACCAGAAGAATGATAAGTATAGCGCTTACCGACACTAAGGCCCCGCTGACCAGAAAAGCGAAGGGGCGTCCCCAGGAATCCCATAGCCAGCCGAAGATGAGGGGGGCAGGGATGGCGAAGAGACCCACCCACATGGAATATGTTCCTAGGGCCTGGGCTCGATGAGCGGGGGGAGCCAAGTCGGCCACCAAAGCCGTCTGGGAAGGCGAAAGCAACCCTTGATAGACCCCATGGGCGGCAAAGAGGAGCCCCACTTGCCAAAAATTCCGTGCCCAAGCGAAGAGCGCAGTAAGGGCCCCCAATAGCAGGAAGCCCAAGGCGATGAAAGGCTTGCGCCCTAAGCGATCTGAGAGGCGGCCAGCCACCAGCGTCGTGGGGGCAAAGGTGACATTGATGAACCAGTAGAGGAGCACCACCGCCTCAATCTGGCCGGCCTTCACCCCCAAAACTCGGGCTCCGCTCACCAGCATGAAGTTCTCCGTCACTGCCCAGAGGGAGAAAAGGCAACTGATGGCCGTGAAAATAAAGAGGGCCCGACTCCGGAAGGCGTTGCTCACTAGCGAGATCTCCCCTCTCTCCTGCCTCTCCGCCTCGACTAGCCCACTCTCTCGTAATCTTGTGGAGGTGAGCCAAATGCTCACTAAGGTAGGGAAAGCGGCGAAGACGAAGATGGCTCGATAGACGCTTTCCAAGGGGAGATAATTTCGGAGCAGGGCGAAAACCCCTAGACCCAAGAGCGGCCCCAGGATCGCTCCCGCCGTGTCCATCGACTGGAGTATCCCGAAGGCTAAACCTCTCTCCTCCTGAGGGACCGATTCGGCCAGAAGCGCCTCACGAGGCGGGTTGCGCACCCCCCGGCCTACCTCATAGAGCATCTTGGGGGGCACAAGATGCCACCAGGAGCGGGCCAACCCCTGCCCCACCCTGGAGAGAGCGAGACAGATATACCCACCCCAGATGAAGCCTATCCTCCCCCTGAGGTCGGCTATCCGCCCAGCCAGAGGCCGGAGTAGCAACCCCACGAGGAGAGCCAGGCTCTCTATTAAACCCAGCACCTTCATATCTTTAACCCCCAGGATCATCACCAGAAAGAGGGGGTAGAAAGCGAAGAGCATATCGGAACCGGTGTCGTTGAAGAAGGCAGCCAAACTCAAGGCCATTACATTTGGTCGTCGGTGAACCTTCACCCTTCTTGTCTCCTCGCCAGGTAGAATAAGCCCCAACTCATGGCTAGAGTGAGAACTAGCATGAAGAGAAGGGTTAACAGCGCGCCCATCCCCAATCCCACCAGTGCCAGGGGCTCCTCCAGGCTAATCAGGGCTAAGGAAGAGAGGGCGATGAGGGCCATGGCTGCGCCGTTCCAGAGGGCATGAACCCCTACGCTGGCTCCGTAGGCTCCCAGCAACTGCCAGGGTCGCCTCCGAACAAGGAGGCCATACCATCCCAGCCCCATGAGCCCGCTAGCCAGAGCATGCATTAGCATAGCCCCCCAGCGGAAGAGCATCAGTAGCCACCACCCCTCCAGAGCCACCCCACCGTTGATCAGCCCCTCCACAGCCGAAAAGCCTGCCCCACAGGTCACTCCCCATAGGAAGGCGTCACCTCTCTTCTTTAGCCCCAACCCCAAAAGGGGAACCCCCAAAGATTTGATGAACTCCTCCAGAAAGGGCGCGACGATCATAAAGATCGCTCCGCCAGCAATGAGAACCGGAGGAGAGAGGATCAGGTGAGAGAGGTTAGTCGGATCTTCCAACCAGTCGAGCCCCACTCCCCTATCCAGCCTGAACAGGAAAACGGCCCCTATTATTATGAGGAAAAGGAGGGTGAAGAGTTCTAGGCCGAAGGCCAAGAGGGGCGAGAGGATCGCTCCATGGGAGGCCTCGAGAGTGATGGCCCGCCAGGTGGAGTCAGAGGCCACCCGCCGGCCGACGAAGGCTATCACGGCCCCGGCTGGCAAAGCGGAGGCTAATATATGGAGAGGAGGAAAAAGGAAAGAAGCAAGACGGGGAGGGGAAAAGAGCAAGACGATCTCCCCGCTCGCCAAGGCCAGAAGAAAACCTAGAGCCATAAGGCGAGCGGGAGGAGGCACAAACCTTCCCGAGGGGCGGCCAAGGAGGGCTCCCATCCCCTGGTAGGTCAGGGCCAAGCCGAAACCGAGCGATAAGACCGCAAGGGATGCCAGGGCTAGGCTCACTTCCAAGAGATCTACACCCCTATATAGGAAGGGCAAGATGAGATACCCTCCCCAAAAGCCCAACCCCAAAAGGAGCAAAAATAGCCCAAAAAAGGTCGCCGCTAGCCTTTTATACATCCTTTTGCAAGTAGGGGACGAGGCTGGCCTCGTCCCCTATAATGTCGGCCTTATGCCCGTTCCTCTAGCCTTCCAGGGGCTCGAACCGCCCGGCTAACCTCTTCATCACCTGGGGCATGGTGGTGTATTCCATCTCCTCCAAGGGGAGGCGATGGGGCTCGAAGGGGCCGTGGCGCATGAGATAATCGGCGATGAGGTTGCAAAGGCGGCGCGCCTCGTCGAAACCGGGGTCATCGAACATATCCCGGGGGCCGACGAGAAGCCCGTTAGCCAACTGGAAGCCCAAGGCTACTACCCGCGGGGGGCCATCGAAACGAGAGGGGTTGCTCTCTCGGAGAGCCACGGGCATAAGTGGCCCGTGATGGGAGCCGCGCATCCACCCCTCCACAATATAGGGCAGGCAGAAAGGCTCTAGAACCTCGCCCACGGCTGGGAATTGACTCTGGCAGCGCACGACACAGACCGGGTCGTCTTTGCCCACGTACCTCCCGGCGATGAGGCTCAGCCGCGTGGTGGAGGAGACAGCGGCGATCTCGCCTGTCCCCTTGTGATAGACCGCTTTCACGCTATATCGGCTGGGAGCCCCTATGAAGACGTAGAGGTCGTAGAGTTCCTCGGGACAATCGATAAATACCCTCTTGTTCTCCAAGATATCGTGGACCTCGAACCTGAACCCCTCGTGCATATCCGGGGAGATGATCAACCCCGCCGTGTTGTAAGGGTCGGTGAACATCTTGCTCAGGGGCATGTTCCAAGCCCCGGCGGAGGTCTTATCGGCCATGAAGATCACTACTGTCTCCGCCTTCCGCTCTTCGAACTCCATCTCCGCCACCCCGGGCCCCATCCCTTTCACCGTCCCCGAGAAGGCGTCGGAGAGAAGGTCTTGGCCCGCCCCATAGAGTTTGAGATCCTTGGCTACGGCAGTGCATTCCTCAAAGGTCTCCCAAGCCAGCCGGTGGATATCCACGTTATCTGTGCCTTTGCGGTGGGTCATGATCAGTTCCAGGTCATCTCCCACCCGACTGACGTGGAAATCGACCAGGAGCCCACTTCTCTTGGCGCTCTCCAACCGCTCCTCCGCCTCCTCCATGAGGGCCGGATGCATACACGAGTGGCCCACATAGCCACCCACATCGGCTTTGATGACGCTCAAGGTGATCTTTTCGCTCATTATCTCCTTCCTTTCTAAAGAAGTAATCTAGGGCATCAACTGAAAGACCACATCCAGATGTCTATGGTTGGTCCCCCCTAACATTCCCAGGGCCCGGGCGATGTCCGATGGCGCTCCTCCAAGGACTTCCACTGAACGGGCCCCACCGGAACCCCAAGGGATAATGTAATCTCCCATGGCACAGAGGGAAACGGTCCCATCCTCTTCCGTGGGCTTAATCTCCGGCTCCTCCCCGGGCCAAGAACACCGCACGCTCACCCCTGGCAAGGGGTTACCTGAACTATCTTTCACCTGCACTTTGATGGTCACCGGCCCTTCGATCTCCCTCAACTCCACCACACGATATATCGAACCATCAGCCTCTGGGCTCGCCCTCTCTATCCAACTGCCATAGGTTTGGGCTACCCAGTCCATGTCCCTAGGGTTACTGTTCATGTCGTAAACTGTAACTGTAACCGGGACGGGCGATGGCGTAGGCGTGGGTGTAGGGGTGGCAGTTGGTACGGCCGCCAAGGCTAGCGTAGCGGTTGATGTGGCCACCGGTGTCTCCGTAGGTGGGGGCTCGGCCAGTTCCGTCGGGGTGGAGGAAGGCACTGGTGTGTCAGTAGGGAGAGGGGTAAAGGTGGGCGCCTTAGTAGGTGTATCTGTAGGTATCGGGAAAGGGGTGAAGGTGGGCGTAGGCGTGGCCAGAAGGGCCGCCATCCCCTCTCCTCCCGTCATAGAGGAGATCACCGCCGTGGGGGCACTGATCCCGCAGAGCCAGATGAGGAGAAGAACAACTACCCCTAGTTGAACTCGTATGGCTCGCCTCTGGTGAGCCTGCCACCTCATAAGATCTCGAAAAGCAGCCACGACCATCCCCACTCCCTGGCCTAAGGAGGGTGGCCGAGCGGGGAGAGAGAGCCGAATCCGAGGCGCTGCCGTCTTTATCGGCTCAGCAGCCGCTGGCAGGGCAAAGGCCTTCCCCCGCAGATGCTCACCCGCTACCCGCCGAAGAATAGGGTGCGCCTGGGCCAACCGTCCAAACTCCTCCCTAGAAAGGGCCCAGAGGGCCACCCGAGTGGCGGCCTGGTAAGTAGCGCTATACCCCCTGCCGGTCAAAACCGCCATCTCGCCGAAAAGCCCTCCCTCTCCAAGAGAAGAGAGTTCCTCCCCTTCGACCATAGGACGGGCCTCGATGCGGCCTGACTCCACGATATAGATCGCCTCTCCAGGGTCACCAGCCTGACATATCTTTTCCCCCCTCTCGTACCTCTTTGGTTGTAACCTCCTCGCCATATCCAAAAGGAGATCATGGGGAAGAGAGGAGAGGAGAGGGGTTTTTGCCAATCGGTGTTCCGCCAGATAATCTGCCACGCCAATCACCGAAGAACCCAAGGCTATGCTCAATTTGACGCCGATCTGGGGCTTCTCCCCTACGACGGCTAAGAGCTCCGCCTTGGCTAACCTCCAGGCAGTAACCTCGGAGGTCGCCTCCGCACCCACAGAGTAGGGACGGTCCAGAAGGAAGTCCTCCTCCCCTAAGAGGTCTCCCGGACCCAGAGTGGCTATGGTCAACCTTTCGCCTTTCTCTTCCCTGGTGAGCCTCACCCAACCAGACTCGATGAGATAAAGGGAGTCGCTGAGAGCCCCCTGAGCGAAGATCTCTTCTCCTTGGGAGAACTCTTGACTTTCCATCCTCTTAGAGAGCAGCAACCTTTCCTTCGCCAGGAGGCCAGAGAAGAGAAGCGAACTATCAAGCGGGCGTTCTTTCACCGTTTCCTCCTTCAATCCACCCTCTGGAAGACCACTCGCCAAGCACGGTGGCTTCCCCTCCCACAGGGCTTAGCCGTGACCCTCGCTACTTGGCTACTCCCCTCGGTTACCTGTACATTATACTCACCCGGGATGAAAAAGGCGAAGTCAGCATAGCCGACATCTACCAGCGGCTTAAGGCCGGTGTAGAAGAGGTCTTCGCCTTCGGGACCCGAAACCTTCAATTCGACGTTAGGAATCCCTGAGCCTTCACTATCTTGGACGTAGACCATGATAAGGCCTTCGGGGAACTCCCCACAACCCAAATCGACGCTCTCTAGGAGGCGAAAGGAAAGTTCGCTTTTCCTAGTGGAGGTGGGGGAGGGCGTGGGCAGATAAGCCACCAGGGCGGTACCCCTAGCACCCAAAGCGTAAGCCAGATGGGCAAGAGCGGGAGCCGATTCACCTCCAGCCTCGAGGAGGTCAACCACCACCTGAACGGGGTTCGCCAACCCCAGGAAGGCAAACCGTTCCTCAGCCCTATCTAGATCCCCATATCGAAAGTACTCTTCAGCGATCATGACCATGTACTCTTCCTTATGTTCCCAGCGCAACTCCGAGGGCTGATCGCTACACCTTCCCCGTGGCCACGCTTCCCAGGCTGTCCAGACCCCTAACCCTAGGCCCAATCCGAAAACCAAAAATAGGGATAAGACCCTGCTTCCAGCACTCCCTGACACTTATCACCCCTCAAGGCATAATAGCCCGCTGGAAGACGAGGAAGAAACCGGTATGCAGTTTACGGTTAGGCTGCTCTGGTGTCCCTAGGCCCAGTCCCCCGATCCGATCGCTCAGACTGGTATCCTCAACATACACGGTGTATGAACCGAGAGTTTCCGTCATCCGCATACTCAACGGGTATTCCCCGGGCTCCTTGTCCTGAGTGGGCTCACAAACACTACCCTCTGCCCACTCTTGGCACACCTCTATCCCCACCAAACGGTTCCCGTATTCGTCCAAGACCTCGATGTTTACGTTGGGCTCTAGGTTGCTTTCTGACAGATCCAACCAATGGGCCTCCTTCAGCCACCAATAGATCTGGCCAGAAGGCGATGCCGGATGGGTTAGCCCTATGGTCCCTAGGTCGTTGAGGCGCGGATCCCAATATCCTGGTTGTAACGGTGCTGGTGGCCCGGGCGTTGGTATATGGGTAGGGGTCTTCGTAGGAGTGGCTGTGAAAGTGGGAGTGGCGGTGGGAGTAGAGGTGCTAGTAGGTGTAGAAGCAGTTGTGGGCGTCGAGGTGAGGGCGAGAGTGGGCGCAGGGGTCTGGGTGGGCGTCGCAGTGGGGATGGGGGTAAAGGCAGCCACGTAAGAGATAAGTTCCGACGAGACGGGCGCACCCAGATCCTGCGCCAACTTCACCAGGTCCCGGGCCACCTCTGGCTCCTCCCCCCCTATCATATACTGCCTGGCTAGTTCGGCCACCACAGAGCCGATATCCTCCTCCCCCAACTCCTCCAAGCGAGCCCTGGCCTGAGCCAGATCGTTATGGAGGGCGTAAGAGGCACTCACCAAAATGATGTAATCCTCTTTATGCTCCCAACGGAGGTCTGAAGGGTCGGTGTTATAATACCGGACCGGCCAGAGCACCCAGCCCACAAACAACCCTAGCCCCAGGCTCAGGCCAAAGAGAAATATCCCCAAAACGAACTTGCGTCTGGGACCCATTATCTTAAGAGAGGGATGGACCGCCCAATTTGGTGACTAATTTTGCAAACAACGGGGGCCCTCCTATATAATAGAGGTGCCGAAGGTGGGACTCGAACCCACATGAGGTTGCCCTCAACGGTTTTTGAGACCGTCGCGTCTGCCTTTCCGCCACTTCGGCCCCAGGCGCATATGAGTATAGGGCAAGAGTCCCAGGAAGTCAAGTAAAGAGGATGGAGGAAGCAACCCTCATCGCCGCCGCCCGCCAAGGCGACACCCAGGCGTTCGATCAACTAGTGCGCCTCTATCAGAGCGCGATCTATAACGTCGCCTATCGCATCCTGGGCGACGAGGAAGCGGCCAGCGACGCCACCCAGGATGCCTTCCTCTCCGCTTATAAGGCGATCGGTAAATTCCGTGGTGGCTCATTCAAAGGCTGGCTACTTCGCATCGTCACCAACACCTCTTACGATCAACTCCGCCGAAAGAAGCGCCAGCCAACCTCCTCCTTAGAAGCGGTATATCTGGATTCCGCACCCCCTTGGGCAGAGAACGAAGAGCCGGAGGAGTACGCCCTGCACCAGGAACTGGGTCGCATAATCCAGCGAGGCTTGTCCACCCTACCCCCGGAACAACGGATAGCCCTAGTCCTCTCCGACATCCAAGGGTTAAATTATCAGGAGATAGCGGAGGTGATGGATACCGGTCTAGGGACGGTGAAATCCCGTCTCAGCCGTGGCCGGGCCACCCTTCGGGATTATCTTCTGGCCCAAGGGGAACTTTTGCCCCCTCGGTACCGTCTTAAAGTTGAAAGACACGTTTAAAGGCTTTGCGATAGTTGAGTAGGAAGATGTTCAAGCGTTCAGAACACGAAAGGGTCAGAGAACTCCTTTCCACCTACATAGACGGGGAACTCTCCGCTGAGGAAGCCACCCTGGTGGAGAAACATCTCCACGAGTGCTCAGCCTGCACTCAGGACTTGGAGAGCCTGCGCCAGACGGTGAACCTGGTGCGAGAGCTGCCCGCCGTGTCCCTTCCTCGTCCCTTCACCATCAGCCACCTAGTGGTGCCGGAGCGGCCGTGGGCCCGGGGATACGTTTATCTCAGAGGCGCCACCGCCTTGGCTGCGCTCCTCCTCATCGTCCTTCTGGCAGGAGACTTGGGCTTTCAATATCTATGGGCTCCTAGGATGGCCGCCCCCGCCCCAGCGCCGATGGCCTTAGAGGCTACCGTCGAGGTGCAAAAGGAGGAGATAAAGGCTCCTGAAGAGACCCCTGCCGCTAGAGAGGCGCTAGGTCAAATGGAGGCGCAGAAGGTAGAAGAAACCCCTCTCGTCGAAGCCACCCCAGAAGCCGAAATGTTTGGTGTAGCCCTCCCCTCTCCCGAGGCCACCCCTACCCCCGAGATGGTGGCGGCCGCCGAATCTCCCCTTCCCTCACCCCTCCCAGAAGGGGTGGCCTATGCCAGCGAAAGACCAGCGAGGCCTTTCGTCTCCCTCTCTACTCTCAGGCTCTTGGAGAGGGCTCTCTTTGGAGCCTTCCTCCTCCTGGGGGGGGCAACGGCTCTCGTGAAATGGCGAAGAGAGCGAACCCCTAAGCCTTGACAATAGGGCAAGGTTGAACTACACTTTATGTAAGGTTGGGGGCTTGCTGCCAGCTCTGAGGATCCCCTCAGGTGTCCTATGAGGATTGGGCCTGGGCCATCTTGGCCTTCGGACACGGGCGGCCAAGGCGAGATCCTTTTCGTGCGAGCATCGCTGGCAGCAAGCCCGATATATCTTCACCGCCCCCCATCAGTTTTAGGCTCTTCTCGCATTGTCGTAGCAAGGCATAAGCTATGGAACTCCTGAAAAGGGTGGCGGATGAGGACCACCTCCTTCGGGTGGTCGGCCATCTACAAAGAAGACATCGACACAACGGTTTCAAACCAGGTGTCGATGGGGAAACCCTGGAACGGTTCTGGCACGATTTAGAAGGAAACCTCAAAGAGATACGAGGGCTTCTCCTTTCAGACACCTATCGATTCTCCCCCTTCATGGAGGTGGATATCTTCACCTGGGGAGGCAAGGTTAAGACCATCTCTCGGGCCACCCTGCGGGACACCATAGTGCAGAAGGCTTTGGCCCTTATAATAGAGCCGGAGTTTGACCCATATCTAGCCCCCAACTGCTACTCCTTCCGCGTGGGTCGCCATGTGCCCAACATAAGCCAGGCTATCGACCAGATCGTCGAATGCCACCGCCAGAGAAAATATTGGGTAGTCAAAGAGGATATCTCCTCATATTTCGATAACATAGAGCAAGAGAGGCTCCTCCTTCAATTAGGGGATCTCTTGCCCTCTTCCCCCATCTATAACCTCTATCGGCGCTACTTGGAGGCCCCCAGAGCGGTGAACGGTCGCCTCCTTTCCCGCACCAGAGGGGTGCCGGTGGGAACCACTCTGGCTAACTTCCTCTCCAACCTATACCTTCGCCCTCTCGACCTTGAGATGAAAGAGCATCTCTATCTCCGCTACTGTGATGACATCATCGTCTTCTGTCAAAGCAAGGAGGAGGCCCAAGAGGTAAGGGGGATCATCGCCACCACCACCGCCAACCTGGGACTCTCCTTGAACCAAGAGAAGAGCCTGCTTCTTCCTCCTGGCGTCCCCTTTGTACACCTAGGGTACCAGTTCGAAAAGGAGGCGATCAAGATAGGGCCCCGGGCCCTGGCCAAATTCAAGGCTCGGATCCGGAAGGCCACCAGCCGCAAACAAGGGAAAAGGCTCCAAGGCGCTGATCTGGCTACGGAAGTGGGACGCACTACCTTGCGTGAAATCATCGCCAAAGTGAATAGCGAGATCACCGGTCAGCCGCTGCGCAACTGGGTGCGTTACTTCGCCAAATGTGACTTCGATGATCAGTTCCGAGAACTCGACCTCTGGATCAGGGATAGGGTCAGGGCCGCCGCCACCAAGAGATGGAATAAGGGTAATTATCGCCTCCTGCCCACCCATAACCTTAAGGAACTGGGGCTTAACTCCCTAGTGGGCGAATACTATAAATGGAAGAACGTCTGGAAGGAGAGAAACAAGAGCCTCATCTCAGCCATCGCCAGGTTGGATCACCTGCAAGCCGTCCTCGAGGATTACCGACGACGTTACTACCACCCCCTCAAGGGGTGCTACAACTTCCGACCCGGGGCTGATGGAGAGACGATGGAGAGTTTCCTCAACCAGGAGAGGAGTAACCTACGCCGCATCCAAGGGCTACTTCTGGCTGGAGAGTACGAGTTCTCCCCTTTCATCGAGTATGCCAAAGCCAAGCAGGGTCGCGAAGATGAGAGGGTGATCTGTCGCTCCGGTCTCGCCGATAGCCTAGTTCAGAAGGCGGTAGCCGAGGTAGTGGAGCGGCGCTTCGACCAAGTTCTCAGCGAAAGGTGCTATTCCTATCGGCCAGGGAGGAGCCAATATGCCGCCTTTGGCCAAGCCCTCCGATACATCAGAGAAGGGGAAGGGTACTGGGTCGTGAAGGGAGACTTCCGAACTTTCCTGGACACCGTCGATTTGGGGATAATCTCTCAAGCGGTGGAGGATCTCTTTAGTAGCGAACCGCTACTTTTGGATCTCTATCTCAAATACCTCTATAACCCTAGGCTGCGAGAAGGGAGGCTCCTCCCTCGAACGGTGGGGCTGCCCCGAGGCGGAATCCTCACCCCCTTCTTAGCCAACCTCTATTTGAAGCCCCTCGATAAGGCGTTAGAGCGGTTCAAATACCTGAGGTACGCAGACGATACCTTCATCTTCGCTGAGAGCCGAGCCCAGGCTGAGGAGGCGCAAAAGACTCTCGAGGAGGGGGCACAATACCTTCGTCTGACCTTTGAAGGGCGTATCTTCGAACCAGGTGAGGAGTTCGAGTGTTTGGGCTACCGGGTGAGGGGAAAGGAGGTCGCCGTAAGGCCCTACGCCCTCAACCGCCTCAAGAGACGGATAAGGAGGGCAACCAAGAGGAGCCGCTACCAAGGAGTGAAAAGTACGAGGGCGCCGGAGGGACGAGAGGCTTTGCGAAGGTTGATAGAAAGGGTGAACCGGGTTTATATCTATCCCGGGGGCAACGATTGGGCCCGCCCCTTCTGCCGTTGCACCACAGACGAACAGTTCAGGGAACTAGACCGCTGGATAGCGGACCGGATCAGGGCTTGCGTCGCCGGCCATTGGTCTCTCCGGAATAGAAGGGTAGTGCCTGACAGGCTACTTCAGGAGTTAGGGCTGAAGAAACTCCTCCCTCGTTTCTACCACTGGAAGCGACGCGTCTGGAAAGAGGCGAAGGCATAACGTTTTGTTCAGCCCCTGCCGCCAGATATGGGGCTTTTCCCATGTGCTCCACGGCCTCGGGCTACAGCGAAGGAGCGCCCTCGAGTACGGGCCGCTGTAGTGGGATGGCTGCGGCAATTCCATTGCCAAAGGACACAGACCCTCGTCCATCAGCAAAGTTCGACTGCCGGCCAGGCGAAGGGTTGAGTGTCTGCTGGCGGCAGGGGCTGGGCCTGTCAGCCCTCTCTAAAGCGAGGAAGAGGCCTGCTCTTCCTTGCAAGCGCAGAAAATCCAGGCTAAATCTTTGCATTGACATTCCCTTTGGGCGAAGAGTATAATAAATAGGGCTACCTTTTCTCATAGATAGGAGGGCTTACGGGGATGAAGGTGAACTATCGTCTGGCTGAGGAGAGAGATCTAGAGGGCACCCATCACATTATGGTGGAAGCGTTGGATCAATTCGCTCTGCAGATGGGCCGACCTTTGGTAGAGGTAGATTTTGAGGATTATCTCCCTCTTTGGCACCATTTTATAGCCACTAGCGATGAGGGCTTTTGGGTAGCGGAGGTTAGAGGAAAGTTGGCTGGCTTCGCTTGTAGCATCGTGAGAGGTGGCTTATGGTTCCTATCCTACCTCATGGTGCTCCCGGAGTTCCAAGGCCAGGGGATCGGCGGGAAACTTTTAGCCAGGGCCCTCCTAGGAGCCCAGCAGGGGGAGGTAAAGATTATCGCCACCTACGCCGATGCCTCTAACTGGCCCTCCATCTCCCTATACGCTCGACATGGGATGTTCCCTCGCCTCCCCCTCCTTCGCATGAGCGGAAGCATCGTCTCCATGAGGCTGGATCAAAAGGAGGCAGAACCACCTGAGTTTCAGGTGGCCGGGTTATCGGAAGAGACGGTGACTACCTTGGGGGAGATCGATGAGGAGATCCGCGGAGCCAAACGCCACATAGATCACCGGTACTGGTTGGGAGCACCAGAGATGCGCTGTTACCTCTTTAGGGAGAGGAAGAGAGCCATCGCCTATGCCTATCTCTCCGATGAGGGCCGTATAGGTCCCCTGGCTACCCTGAAAGGTGAATATATGCGCCCCATTCTAGGGTTTGCCATCGATCGTCTCTCCGATCAAGGTGTGGATACCTTTATCGTCCACGTTCCAGGCATAAATACAGAAGCAGTCTCTCTCCTCTACGAGCGGGGGTTCACCATCCAGGAGATGTACCTCCTCATCTCCTCCCTCCCCTTCGGTCGCTGGGAGAATTATATTATCTCCCGGCCATCGTTCTTATGAGCCTGGCCTTTCCTTACAGGATCCCGTAGGACAAGGCTGAGACCAAACCCCTCTCATTCTAGGCGTTCGGCAGGAGCACATAAGTTAGGACACAGTTCCACATCCCCGCCACCATCGTATCTCGGTCATAACTTTTCTTTGCTTGCAGTTTAAGTGTATGCTGGGCGGCAGACAGGCTTTTCACCCAAAACCCTGAGACTGAAACCGCATCCCACTGGTGATGAACAACATAGGAGGGCCACGGCTCCCCTGCGTCCACTCCATCTACCATCAGTCGTCCATCAGCCGCATTAAGCCAGGGGTCTACAATGGCCTGACATTGGAATGCAAACGTACCTATGACTAATGCCTTGCACGCATAGGGCGGCGTAAATGTTGCGCTACAGCCAGGGATGTCTTGATGGATTGTGGTCAAGGTCAAGGTTGAAGTGGATGAGTGGCGAGCACTCTTTGGAGCCACCCAGGTCCCGATAATGGCATCCTTGAAATATGCATTGCCGGACCCATCCTCTCCAAAAGCCGTATTCGCATCTCCACCAGGGCGGAACTCCTTGCCTTGGGGGATGGTGATATGCCCTGGGTGGGGCTCACCATAGATAAAGACCACGCAGCCATCGGAGGGGTTCGTCTCATCGAAAAAGAGAACCCCACACTTGGCCCCAGACGTTATGAGGTCCGCTCCGATCTGCTTCGCTACCGGCACGCCGCTGAGCATAGTAGCCATGGAGCCCACAATCTGGACCTCGGCCAAGTAGGTGCCGCTGTCGAAAGCCCGGATTATACCCCGCCGGATATCCATCTCCTCCTCCTATCGATCTTTTAACTCCAAGATCTGGCGATATACCCCCTTTTCGGCGTCATACTCCTCGCGGATCCCCATAACCCGCCGTAACTCGCCCGAGAGCCCCACTCGGCTATCCGTGATGGTGATCACATCGAAGAGTTCCTGCCCCACATTGGGGTAGATGACCATATGGCCCCATTTCCCTCCGACCTGCTGGTAGCGGAGGTCTGCCGCCGCCCGGCTAGCACATTCGCTGTTGGTGTCGTAGGAGTAGTCGAAGAGTTTACGCAAGCGATGGCCTACCAACCCTATCTGAGAAAAGTCCACCGCCTCACCGAAACTATCCGAGGCTCCAAAGACCTCCAAATGGTTGAAATCGAAAGCACGAGAGCCGTATCTACCTTCCAAGATGATATGCTCTTCCGGCCCCCCATAACTGTAATCTGAAGCCTCCGCGGCGGAAAACTCTTTGACGTAGGCGATTCCCAGGTCCCAATAGAGATAGTCCGGCACCTTGGCCAGGAGGCGCAAGAGGGCACCTCGACCATCCTCCCCCGGATGGATGGTGAAGGAGGGGTAGAAGTTAGATAGGTCCGATGAGGCCTCCCCCGCCGTGGAGAGATCCAACCCCACGAAGCCCAGAATACGGGAGGCGATCTGGAAGACGTTTTTGCTTCCAGCCATCCAATGATACTGGCGGCTGGCCCGCCAAGACCTAAGTAACCCCCATCCGCCCAGGCAATAGAGGATTAGCCTCGACGTCCCCTCTCGTGTCACGAACTCATGCCCCCCTATCCAGAGGCAAGGCCTCTGGCGGTACTTGGGACCCACACTGGTGACATACCCGGGTGAGAGTTCCACCAAAGCCCCTCGACGCACCGCCGCGTAAGAGCCCTGGCCTATGTTCGCAAGGCTACCATCTGAATTGTCCAACTCTATCACCGCTCCATCCTCGCCCCATCCGTCCCTGGCTCTATACCTCACCACTCGCGAGGAGAGGTCAACAGAAGCCGCTCCAGAGACCGGGGCTCGCTGGGCGAAGTTGGCCCCTAGGAGATAGATATACTGGCTGGGGGAGTCATAGGCCAAGGCGGCCCCATAGGAAGGGGAAAGGGCGAACGGTGTTGGCTCTGTCCAATAAGAGGAGATGAAATCGGAACCTTGTGCCGTCCTCAGGAGATGCAGCCGCTCATACCCTCCCGAACCGGTATAAGAACCTACAAAGGCGGCTCGATATACGTCCAGGTACCTGAGGGTGGGATAACTATACTGGAAAGGGAGACCTGTATCGGCTTTCTCTAGAACGTTCAGGGCGCTCCAGGTACCAGCGGCTACATCCACTCCGTCTCCATAGACGATAGACCATAGCCTCCAAGGGTACCCCGCCGCATTATCTCGCCCCGTGATCAGCATCTCATAATCCCGCTCCCGGACCACAGCCAGCGCCTGTATAAGATATTTGCCCCCCTTATCCCAAGTAGAAGGGCTGCCCCAACTACCCCCACTCCTTTTCACCACCTTGACTACCGAATCCGCTCCGCCTCCTGCTGGGTCTACCCCATAGAAGAGGATCGGCTCCCCATTTGTTTGCACTTCACCGGCCAAAGCCTTCACCTGAGCGCCGCTCCCCTCCTGGACTACCTGCACCTCTCCGGAGAAGGAGGCCCCATAATCCGAGGACTCCCTCACTTTGATGGTCCGATTGTCGGGGTCCACGAAGAAGAGAAAGACCGAAGTATCGGCTCGGTCGGCCGCTAGAGCGACCTGGGCGCTGTTGGAAACGTTCTTTACATAAGTCCAAGAGGTCCATTGACTGGTTTGGGTGGGGTCGGTCACCCTCTGGCGGTATAGGTTGCCGTTTGAGGGGTCCACCCGGGCCCGCACTAGCGATCCATCGGCCGCCTGTACAGCACAATTGGGCCCCTGGGGCTCCGTACCGGAATATAGAGAAGACCAGTCAAGGCGCACATCTAACACCTGGTAGTCCCGAACGATCAACCGCACCGCAGGCTGAACCTGGCCCTGCTTCTGGGCCTCCAGTAAGGCCGAGGATAGGTATCTCATCTCTTCCTCCTTGACTTCTTATCCCTTGTACCGTACAATCGTTTCATCATGGCCGGTATCCCACCTAGACTATTAGTCACATCCTTTTCCGTAGCCTTGGAGATGCCGAGCGGCCTGGTCACGATATGGCTCCTCATCGCCCTGGTCGCATATGCAACCGTCACCCTCGTCCTCCTCTTCATCCTTTGGCGGCTCTACAGACGGGAGGTTACCACCCTCCGATCTCGCATAGAAGAGAAGGAAAAGACCACCCAGGAAGCCCTCGCCTCTCTGGAGAAGGAGAGGCAGCGTCTTCGCCAAGTGCTACAGGAGGCAGGCCTGACAGCCGATCTCTTTATCGAGCAACCCATTAAAAAGGTCGAGCCGGAAACCAGGGAGACGCTGGCTAGCATCATCTCCCGCATCAACGGACTAGAGATCGCCGTCCCCCAAGCGCCCCCTCCAACTACCCATGATCTTGTCGAGATGGGCAACACCTACTTCCTCCTGGGCCAGTTTGAAAAGGCGATCGGGAAGTACACGGAGGTTCTCCTCAACGACCCCCGGGCCTCTAAGGCCTATTACAACCGGGGGCTCGCCTACTCTAATCTAGGGCGGAATGAGGCCGCCATCCAGGACTTCGACAGAGCCATCGAGTTAGACCCCTCCGACCCCAAGGCCTACGCCAATCGAGGCACCGCTTACGGCAGCCTGGGCGAGACGGAGAGGGAGATCGAAGATTACACTAAGGCCATCGAACTCGACCCCACCTACACCACCGCCTACTACAACCGGGGGCTAGCCTATACCACCTTAAGCCTCTACGAGGCGGCGATCAAAGATTTCACCAAGGTGATAGAACTCGACCCCTGGGACGCCCGGGCCTACCTCAACCGGGGGGTGGTTCTGGGGCTCCTGGAGCGGTACCAGGAGGAGGTCGAAGATTACGCTAAAGCCATCGAACTCAACCCCACCGATGCCACCACCTACTACAACCTAGGGGTGGCCTATGGCCACCTGGGCAACTTCACGGCGGCCATCGAGGAGTTCGACAAAGCCCTTGGACTCAACCCCGACGACCCCCGGGCCCACTACAACCGCGGCCTGGCTTACGCTAACCTCACCCTCTACGAGAAGGCCCTCCAGGACTACCAGCGAGCCGCCGATCTGGCCCCGGAAGACCCGAAAGCCCGGTATGGACTGGCCACCACCTACGCCTTTCTAGGCGACGCCCCCGCGGCCATCGACGCCCTGGCCCAGGCCATAGAACTGGCCCCCGACTACGGCTACACCGCCGCCACCGACAATGCCTTCGACAAAATCCGAGATAACCCGGCCTTCATAGCCCTCGTGGGCGGGTAATCCCGCCCGCATCTCCATCCCTGGAGGGTGGCTATGCAAGAGAAAGACTATTACGAGATTCTGCAAGTTTCTCCTAACGCCGAACCGGAAGTCATTAAGGCGGCCTACAGAAGACTAGCCCACAAATACCACCCCGACGTAGACAAGAGTCCTGAGGCGGCCGAGCGTATGAAGGAGATAAACGCAGCGTACGACATCTTGAGTGATCCAGCCAAGAGAGCTGCGTATGATCGCCTTAGGGAACGCATAAGTGCTCCACCGAGATACCGAGCGGAGGCGCCTCCGGAACCAGAGAGACCTAGGGTCCCAACGATCCAATGCCAGAATTGTGGACGCATAGATAACACTCTCCGCTTATCGGGTTTCATGTATATCTACAGTATTCTCATTATGTCCTTTAAGCGTGGCGCTGGGGGCTTGCTTTGCTCAAGTTGTAGACGGACAGAAGCCATCAAGTATTCGCTAGTAACCCTCCTCTTCGGCTGGTGGGGCATACCGTGGGGCATCTTTTGGAGCCTAGAAGCCCTGGGCACCAACCTGTTCGGAGGCAAGCAGCCAGCTAAAGAGAACGCCCATCTACTACGCCTATTGGCTCTGCAGTTCATGGCAGGGAACCAAATAGTAAACGCCATACAGGCTCTCAGAGATAGCCTGTTATTTGAATACGATGCAAAGACCGAAGAATTCTTGCGATATCTGGCAGCCTCGGCTGACGTGGCACCGAGACCTCCGTCGTTCCTACGGCGTAACCGGCCTGCAATCGTTTACATATTCATTGGAATCTTTCTCTGTATTGGAATCTTTCTCTGTGTTATGTATGCCATCTCTTCACCCCCTCCACCACCCGCTGAACAGACTCCAGCTTCGACGCCCGTCCCGCCCTCGCCAACGCCATCGCTGACTCTATATTTGGCAGACTTCGTTGAGGTCCTCGGAAAGTTAGCAGAGGATGGGAAGGCCATTCAGCAATGGTTCGACTCTGAATATGAAGCAACCAATCGGTTCCTAGATCTCACCGAAGAAGAATGGTGGAACATCAACGACGAATTTGCTCGGCGATATATCGTTCTCTACGATGAGACGTCGGAACGCCTGTCTGACTTAAGTGTCCCTATGGAGGCTCGTAGCTTCCACGAGGAATTTACCGCCTGCATTGAGCAAAGTAGGAGTCTACTCGTAGAGGCAAGGTCGGCCATAGCAGAGAGGTCGGAGACCAAGTTCGGTGAGGCGATGGCCAATGGCGGCCGGTTGCAGGAACAATGCGTGACCAGAGCCCTTGAAGAGTGGGATAGGCTTTCTGAACTTGTTGCTCCCTAGCAGCTTCTCCTACATCCGTTTATCCGTTCCCTTTATCCGTTGACCCCCTCACCACCTTATCCACCCACCTCAGCCCCCTCATCACCCGTACCACCTCTTCATCCCGCAGGTCTTTAGCCTCCATCCCCCGCAGGAAGCGCTCGAATATTATCTCAAACTCCTGAGGCGTCAGGAGCATCCACACCCCGCCAGTTTTCTCCACTTCATAAGCCTGCACCATCCTTTCACCACCTAACCTTAACCCAAATCCGCCCTCATCCTCCAGCCGGATTTGGGCTGGTCTGGCTTGACAAACACTATATATTGATGTATAATATGTTTAGATACTAGATATTGTAGGTAAGCCAAGATGAAATGGCGTTAGATAGTGTAGATTAGAATATAAGCACTCTCTCGTCCGCAAGGATGAGCGGTGCTTTTTTCTTTTTTGGGCCTCATTTCTCACCAGCAGGGAGCCTTGGCCTGTCCCGTGGGGGTAGACGGGGCTCCCCCCGGTCGGTGAAGATATCGTAGATGAGCCCCGCCCCGCCGCCGATGAGGAGGGCCGTCAAGAGCACCCCTAGCCTGTAGTCCAAGACGATCCCCGCCTCGGCCAAGAGGTCTAGCCTCGCTGCCAGCCCCAGAAGGAGCCCCGTCAGCCCGGAGACATACCGGAGCCAAGTCCGATCCCACCCCCGCCAGTCGAAAACCGGCGCCACGAACCACTCCACTATCTTGGTGTTTATCAAGGCCAAGAAGGCCACCCGCAAAAAGAGCATCCCCTCCGACATCTCTTACCTCCTTAGAAGCCGCTTTTGTCTATCTCCTTCAAAGGGTCAACCCTCTCGATGATAAAAGAGTCGCTGGGCCTAGCCCAGGGCAGCCTATCTAGTTCGGCGACTAGCGCCGCGGAGACCACCCGGTCGTCGTGGACAGCAACCCCCTCCACAATTACCCCATCGGGCACCCCCCACCTCATCCTCTTCTCCTCCGAGACCTCGTACTCCACCGCCTCCACCTCCCTCCAGAAGCCCGCCCAATCCTCGCTCCCGTCGTCGGCGAAATATTTGAATCGCCCCGTCTCCACCACGGAGAGAAACGCCCACCCCAGATCGCTCTTCCTCCTAGGCGGAGAGAACTGGAAGGGGATCACCTTATGGCCGAAGGCCCGGGGCGACGACAAGAAAGAGACAAGACCCGCTCCCACCCCCGAGGCGTCGGCCACGATCCAGCGGGTGCCCCAATGACGAAAATAGGCTACCAGTTTCCCATAGAGCAAAGTATGTCTTGTCCCCGTGTCGTAGAAGACGTCCACCACCCGATAGGTGGGCGCTCCCAGGAGCGGGTCCTCGACGGTGGAAAGGTCGACTTCAAAGATGGTGGCGCAGGTCGAGTCCTTGCGCGGCCTTTCCCTCCGCAACTCCTCCCCCGTCATCTCCTCATCCTCTCCGGCCACGTCCAGGGTGGCGGCGTATATCTTCCCCTTGGTAGGCGCATGTTGCCGCCTATGTTCCCCTTGCATCAGGGCTCGTCTCCTCTCATCAAAAAGCCCCCCATGAGCGTCTATCTCCTCCAAAAAGTATTGAGTCCTGATGAGAGGGTGCTGCCGTCCCTTCCGCGCTATCTCCCCCTGGACATACTCCCCATACTCCGGGTTCTCCTCCGCTGCCCTTTCCCAGTGGACACAGAAGACCCGCTTCACTCCATCCTTTGCCTCCTCCCTTTCGAGTTCCCGCCTCACCTTGGCCAAAAGCGTCTTCTTCGTCCATACCGTCCCGTAGAAGACCCGGGTAGCGTTAGTGGAGGCGGCCATGGGGGCAAAATCCTTCTGCCACTTCTCCTCCGAGACATCTTGTGCCTCATCGCACTCCAAAAGGAGGTTAGCCGTAGCCCCTACCACCTGGGCCCGCCTATCGGCGGAAAGAAAGACGCACCCTGCCTTACCCAAGAAGATCATGTACCCCTCCCTCCCCTGCCACTTCCCCCTATTCCACTCGTTCTCCAAGGTGGCCTCCAAGCGGAGTTTGGAGTTGATAAGTTGTGGCCGGTAGGTGGGTGCCACCTTCACTATGAACCCCCCAGCCCGCTGGAAGAGGTTCAAAAGATAGGCCCCCAACTGGGCCGAGAGTTCGTTTTTCCCCGCCTGGCGGCTCATCACCACGGCAAAAGTGAGCCCCTTCCGGTTGAGGACCGACTCCAAGATAGCCCTGGCCGGCTCCAACTGATAACCCCTCAGTTCCCTTCGCACCACCAGCCGGCTGAAGAGCCGGATGTCGGAGAGGAGGCGCTTGGCTAACCTCACCTGCCAGGACACGGTCAGATACCACCTTCCGCCCCTTCCACCTCCCAGGGCCCTACGCGGGCATCCTCAGCCGTAGCCTCCCGGTCCCGCACGAAGTCCAGCCCGGCCTTGAACTCCAAGAGCCGCTCGTTCCCCCACTTTCGCCAATGCTCCGGCGTCTCCTGGGAGACGCTTACCTTCCCTACCGCCGTCCGCGCCTTCTCCAAGGCGGCGTAGGCCGTAGCCCCTAAGATGACCACCTCCTCATCGTCCGCGGGCACGGTAGTAGCCGTGGCTCCCTCCAGCCCATCGATAGTCTGCTTCTTGAGGTAGTAAAGCCGGATCACATCTCCTGACTGGGGCAGATCTTCCGTCTGAAGGTATAAGGTATTCGCCCAGACGCGAAACTTCACCCAATTGGGGGGATACTCCGGCTCCGCGGCGGTATAAGGCCACCAGACCATGGCCAGGCGGAGGAGCCCCGAGAGCCCCGAGAGGTCGAACTCCCGCGTCTCAGAGGTTACGTCTATGGTGGTCACGGCTCGGAGGGGGTTAACTTTCGAGTACTCGACCAGCGCCCGGGTGATGGCCCGGTCTATCTCTGCCGCAGACCAGATGGCGTTCCCCGCATCGTCCAGGTCCTTCTCCACGTTATCGCGCATCGTTGCTAGGTTCATACCTCTCCTCCTTGACTTTTCCCCTCATTCGCCTAGGATGGTAGATGACACCATTCGGTGTTCAAAGGGAGGGGGTGATGGCCGAGGAGGGCAAACAAGAAAGGGGGGTGGCCATAACCTGCACCATCATCGCCTTAATCATCCTGGCTATCGTCGTCCTCCTATTCGTCTGCTCCATCGTCGTCATCTTCCTCCTCGCCCTCCTAGGCCCCTCCATCGGCGAAATCCTCAGTCGGCTCACGAGCGGCTTGGAGCAGCCGTACTTTCTCTTCCTGGGCTGCCCCCCTAGCGCAACCGCGATAGTCCCTGGCAAAGCAAAGAAAGATGCAGGGACAGGCCTCTCTACCTATCCAGAGGCGACCACAGTGCGTCGCGCCTACACCCCCTACAAATAGACCACCGTAACTTCCGGCCCTGTCCCTATCAGGTCGGCGTAGCAGCCTTTGGCGAAGGCGTAGGGCAAAGCCGGCGTGAAAACGGCGCTCTCGTTGGCCGCCGCCTTCAGGGTGCAAAGCACCGTCCCCGAGGCTGCCGTGTTGTCGTAGAGGACGACCGTGGCCGCATCCGTGCCCCCGGTGAGGGCCACCGCCACCAAAGCCCCCGGCCCGCTCTTCACAGACCCATCACTTGTCAGCCTCTTATGTGCTGCGATATCCATTTCTCCTCCCAATTCCCTTTCTGGTCTCGGATTTCAAATCCGAGACCAGCCATACCTTGGCTTCGGCGGGGCGCAGCCCCCGTCGAGAGAAGCCATATTGTCCGCCGCGCCCCGCCACCCCAGAGGAAAGGAGAGTTCCCTTCCTAGGCTACGTTGTTCTTGTGCAGAGCCCGGTAATCCCCGATCCCCACAGCCACGATGAAACGACACTTGATCCGCATCTCATCGTTCGTGAACATCGAGCCCACCGTGGGCTCATCGGCGATGAAGAGTTCGGGCTCCTTCCCGAACCGGTGGCCTATGCAGACCCCCTGCACCTCCGAGGGGTCACAGGCCGCGGCCCAGTCGTTGGCGTCCGTCCACTCCGGCACCACGATCACCTCCGCTGAGCCTCGGCGGACGTTAGCCTCGTTATTGGCCGTCCCCGGCTCCCCCTCGGAGAGCATTATCTGCAAGGCGGTCTTCTCTAGTTCGATGGGCACCAGGAGGTACTTAGGCCTGACCCCCAGCCGCTTGTTGCTCGTGGGCTCGGTCTGCTTGTACACCGCCTGAATGACGGCGTCCCACTCCGAAGCCGAAAGCGCCGCCGTGCGCAGGTTCTTATGGTTAGTAGCGTCGAAGAGGTTGTACCCGTCCGAGAGCACCGGGCCTGTCCCCGAGTTGTCGGTGAAGAGGTTGCTCACCAACTGGGAGAGCGTCCGCCAGGCAGCCTGCCCCAACTCCCGCGGGATACGCCGCACGGCCCCCACATCGTCACGGTCTATCACCTCCAGGGTGATGCCGATATAGCCCCCCTTCTTGACAAAAGAGGAGGTCTCCTCGTTGTCGCTCCAGGAGAGTTCGGTGTAGGCTGCTCCCTCGCTCACCGTAGGCAGGTCCCCGATGCCCCCCGTCTTGATCCAAGTAACGTCGTTGAGGGTGGGGAACTCCTCCTCATAGGCGATGGGCGACCACCACTTGGGCCGAGCGTTGTAAGCGGCAAGGAGCGCCTTGTTAAGCGCATTCTTTACCACCGAAGTCATGGTGGTGGTGGTGACGTTAGCCAACTGCACCCTATCCCTGAAGAAGCGGCCATAGAAATCCCAGTCCCCGGTCAAAAGGAGATAGAGTTCGCGGATACCCGAAAGCCTCGGGATATCGCTATGCGCCTCTGGGATGGCCACTCCGAAGAGCCGATCGGCCGCCAACTGGATGCGATCCAAACTGTCCCACATCCCTCCCACCACCGGATGTGTCGGTTCTCCAACTCCCTTAATCACTTCATCCTCCAATAACTTAGCCAGGATCCTCTCCTGACCTTTGATAGCCTCACTCAACTCCTCCACGGTGAAGATCCGCCCTTCGTATCGGCCCCTGATCTCCTCCTTCATGGCCGTCGGAAGGTCCGAGGCGTTGAGGCTGGCCCGCAAGAGATGGGCACATTGGGCTCGTTCCATCTCCCCCCACCGGGCTCGGGCCTCCTCGTTGTCCGAGACAGCCACCATCTCACCTCTATCACTCATCTGGTCACCTCCTCCTTCGTTTTTTGCCAAGACGCTATTGAGAACCCTCTCGAAGGCTCCCCCCGCTGCCGGGTCGAAGACCACGTCCACGCTCAAGACTTTCCCTATCTTCTCGGCGATGTACCGTTCATCTTCGCGGTGGGCCTTCACCAGCATGTCCGCCGAGAGCCCCACTCGAGGGACGGGCAGTCCCGCCTCCCGGTCAGCGATAATCTGATCTAACATGCGGGTAAGCCAGTCGGCGGAGTCAAGGACCCTATACTCCCCCAAGAGGGCTCCTTTTTCGAACCGCACCTTGCCGATCGTCCCTACCACATCCCGCACCGACGGATGCTCTACATGCCGCCTATGGTCTACCAGGCTGGTTACCCCCTCCCAGAGGGTCACAGAATCCCTGAGCACCTGGGGAGGGAAGAGCCAGCCGTGAAGTGTCTCCCCCGCCCTTATGAGGGTCACCTCATAGACCCGGCCATCTCCCGCCGTCGGTTCCAAAGTAGCCGCTAACTGCAAACGATGTCTATCTCCCACCTCTCACCTCCTCCTTTGGCCTCTGCCAGACCCGTTTCTTGCCCCCCGGCCCCTCGATGACCACCACCCGGTCATCATAGATCTTGAAGGCAAGGACATTTTGGGGGGCTATCCCCAAGGCCTCAAGCGCTTCCTTCAACTCCGGTGGGCCACTCACGCACTTGGGGTGCGACCTCTTTTCTTCATGCACCTTAGCCGTATGTATGGCGAGTGCCCTTTCGCTATCGAACTCCCTCCCGCAGCCACTCCTCGGACATCTGTAAGCCATCTTCTTCCTCCTTCAACTCCTCTAAAAGGGCGTTAATATCCACTTTTTGCCCCGCGAACTTGTAGATCATCTCCATAGCCAGCCGGTCGGTGATCCACCCCTCTTCCTTCATAACCGCCAAGGCTTTCACCACCTCCCCCACGGCTCTGGCTAAGGCCTCGCTATCCTCCTCCGCCACCCTCTGCACCTGATAGGAGAGGCGCAAGTCGCCTCCCCTGGGGATGGGCAGCCTCCCCAGATGTTGAGCCCGCTCTATGACGCGGCTCACCACGTCCAGGAGCATCTGGCAGAAGAAGAGTTGCCGGTGCTCGTAGTGGCGCATCGTGGGCCCGCCCATCTCCGCGGCCGTGGCCCTTGTGGCGCTCTCCCCCTCGGCCAGGAAGTGGAGCGGTATCCCGGCTCCAGCAGCCACCATGAGCCGTAAGGCCTTCCCATCATCTTTCGCCTCCTCGGCCTCTATCTTGGGCTGGACGGTCTCCCAGGTCTCGTTCTCATCGGTGACAATGATGCTCCCCGGCTCCGGAGCCTTGGCGTACTGACTCCTCTTACCCGCTAACTCTCCCCCCACCGCTCCTTTCACCGTCACCTTCCAGAGGAAGGCGTTTTTGAAGCGGTTCACCCGCACCCGATCCTCCAGCCACTCCTTATACCTCCGCAGCCAAGGGAGGAGGGGCGCAAGATCCCCCTGCCCTCGTACCGCTCCCACAGGGCGGTTGATGGCGTAATGCAAGGCCTCTGGCCCCTCGATATCCTCCGCCGACCACCACCGCCCCCCGCTCTTCGCCGTCACCTCGTGATACCGGATCTCCCTCTCCAAGTCGTTCTCGTCGCTCTCGACCACGTCTATCTTGGCCGCCGGTATCTGGCGCAGGTAACTCATCCCGTCGGCAGGGTTGGTTTGAAGGACGATGAAGAGTTCCCCCGCCCGGGTCAACTCGTCACACCAGTGGTAGAGGCGCAACGCCATCCGGTTCTTCCGGTGGTGCCAGAAAGCCTGGATGAAGTCGTCTATGTAGCCTATCTCCGAGGAGACAACTATCCCGTTCCCCACCACGTAGTCGGTGGTCAGCCCCACGATGCGAAAGGCTAAGGGGTTCGTCCGCCAGGCCTCCAGGGCATCAGCGAACTCATCGACTAGTTCGTACCAAGGCTTATCCTGGGGCCCCGCGACACCTGAGACCTGCCTCCACCACCTATCATCGACCACCTTCACCGCAGCCTGCACCCGCCGCTCGATGACCTCGCCAAAAAGAAACCCAGCCAGTCGCTCTCGAAAATCCATAGAACCCTCCCTGGAAGGTGTCATTCTCACATCACCCCCATCTTCCGCAGGGCGATGTCCAAGATAAGCCCCAAGAGCATGAGAAAAACGGAGACATAGATCCCCCTAAGCGTCTTCTTTATCTCCTCCAGGTCCTCCCGCATATCTTTCACATCGTCCCCCAGGAGCATCCCATAGATACAGCCCGGCTTTTGGTCTATGGTGAGCCCCTTCTCCCGCTTACTGCGACTGTACCGCCTTATAGCCTCCCTCAGCCTCTCTTCACCCAAGCCCAAAGACATCCCAGGCCTCACAACTCTATCCCCAACTCCGTGCTCAGTTCATCCAGGGCCTTGGCGAAGGCCGCGGCCAGCCCATCGGCCGCCTCCCCGGAGAGGGCCCGCCTGGCCTTGAGCGCCGAGACCAGCGACCGCACGGCTTTCTCCATCAAGGGGATCGCTTTACCCAAATCGCCATCGTTCTTCTCCCGCTTCAGGATCCTCCCGATAAGCACCTTTAGCACCTCGATCACATCGTCGAGGGTCAGTTCGTTGGAGGAAGCCACCTCCTCTATCTCCCGAACCTCTTCGTCGGTGAAGAAACGCCTATAGAGGCCCCGCTTACGGAGATGGGCGTAGCATACCTCCTCGCCCCTCATGGCCCAGCCACGGCAGCCGGGCTTGGCGCACCTCTTACTCTCTCTGGCCATCTAATAGATCCTCTTTCGCCCTTTCTGTCACCCACCTTACCAGAACCCAAAAGGTGAGGGCATAAACCCAACTCAAAAGAGTCGCCGATTTGGAGAGACCCATCGCTCTACCCTCCCTTTTGGAAACGAAAAGCGCGAGAACCCAAAGCCTAAAGCCGGCTTCTGGGCTCCCGCGCGGGGTTCGCTCTGGGAGCACTGTGCCTGCCCCAACACCGGGAGGAAAGAAACCCCTCCCCTACCTTCTAAAACTTCCCAGCCCGTAGGGGAGGCCCTTGTAGCCTCCCGACCAGAGGCATCTTCTTTTGTTAACCCTACTCCCTGATATAAAGGACGTACCTATCTTTCTTGCGGGCCACCTCTACCTCCGCCCCGGCGGGCAACTCTTCCAAAAAGGCCAAGAGCCTCTCCAAAGAGGTGAAGACCCGCGTCCTCTCCGACTTCAACTGCGAAGGTTCACGCACCGCCCTCTCGTGAACCTCTAACTCCCGGACCCGAGCCAAAAACTCCTCATCAGCCATCCCGCCTTCACCATTTTAGCACATTTGTTCTAAAGAAATTATACCATAGATTTCTCCCCTGTCAAGTACCCCGGCAAAATTTTAAGGTTGGAAGTGAGAAGCAGGCCGTTTCATAAGGCGAAATTTTAAGGTTCACGTTGTGAAACACGAACGGTTTCAGTCCATTTCTATAAGATTCAGTAAGGCCAGAAGGTTGACAAAGAGGTTGTGATATGATATACTATGTTAGCGTATAAACTAAGGAGCGTCGCCCAAAACTACTACTCAGAGACTACCACCGGCTTCATATAGTCTTCCTCCCTACACGGTGGTGCGAAGGAGGAGCCGAGGGATGTAAAAAGCGCTGATCGTTCTGGCTAAGCCAGTGAGCGGTTGGCGCTTTTTTGTACCAACAGGAATAGGAGCCCGGCGGCGAAGAACTGGGGGACTGTACTGTGGTCACTTGGCCCCCAGGGAGCCAGTAGTGAAACCGGCCGGAAACACAAAGGCTAGGGTCGGATTTTCCTTACAGGATCCCTGCGGGAGAAATCCGACCTAGCAAGGGTGAGGTAGGCCGGTTTTCTTAACTATAAAATAGTGGGCCCCGCTGGTTGGTTTTCCGCATCCGGGAATAGTTCGGTAGCATGTGCAGCGGACCAGCGGAGCCCAGACGCCGAGACAGGCCAACACTCAGCGTCAATACTATTATACGACAAAACATCAAATTTGTCAATATTCTCTTTATCTGGCTATTAACTGCTAAAGGTACGACAGTTTAGGAGATAAGCAGAAAATAAGTGGTCTCGGCCGGTGGCGGCCAGCCGAGACCCTGCACTCGGGGCGCGCAGCACCCTTTGTGCACCCTTATTATACCACAGGGGCTCGCTGGGCGCAACCCGGTGTACTCGTTCACTACATATGAGACAGAGAGGCTTTTGAGGCCAGCTCTGGGTGGCACTCACTAATATACTCCATCGGGGTCTTCCAGTCCAGGGCCTGGTGAGGACGGATGGTATTGTAGGTGT
>Ga0315314_1000687_pt1 | contig 34304 bp, 31 predicted proteins | sample TDP9_MG_FD_203631 | JGI IMG/M metagenome (GOLD analysis project Ga0315314, IMG submission 203631) | Freshwater sediment microbial communities from Lake Towuti, South Sulawesi, Indonesia - TDP9 | ecosystem: Environmental > Aquatic > Freshwater > Lake > Sediment | place: Indonesia: South Sulawesi... | reverse complement strand
CTTTAAACGAAATTACTGATTACCTTACTAATGATCAGAACAATTAACAAAAATAGGGTCAAATTTAGCGATTGGGGGAATGAAGGTTGAGGAGTATAGGTGTTGTTACAAGTGGTGGAGACGCACCTGGCATGAACGCTGCCATTCGAGCGGTTGTCCGCATCGCTTATTCCAAGAATTTTCAAGTTTTAGGTTTTGAGAGAGGATGGGACGGTTTGATAACGAATACGTTTAGGCCGTTAACCTCCCGCTCTGTTGGCGGAATACTACAATTAGGCGGCACTGTTCTTTATACATCAAGATGCCCACAGTTTAGAAAGAGAGAAGGAATTAGGAAAGCTGCTGAGACTCTTGCTTTGAACAACGTTGATGGCCTCATAGTTATCGGCGGTAACGGCTCTTTCAAAGGAGCTTTAGAACTAAGCAAAGAAACCGACACGTTAATAGTTGGGATTCCCGCGACAATCGATAATGATGTTTTTGGAACAGATGAAACGATAGGTTTTGATACAGCGGTAAACACAGCAGTCACTGAAATTGACAAAATTCGGGACACAGCAATCTCCCACGAGAGAATCTTTATAGTCGAGGTTATGGGACGAAAAAGAGGTTTTCTCGCATTAACAGTGGGGCTGACGGTTGGAGCCGAAATAATTCTGGTTCCAGAAGTCGAATATGAAAAGGAAAACATTTTCGAAACGCTAAAGGAAAACAGTGCCAAAGGAAAGAAGTCAGGCATAATCGTGGCGGCAGAAGGAATAGGAGACACCCGTAAACTTGCAAAGGAAATCGAAGAAAACACAGGGGCAGAGGTTAGGCTCAGCATTTTGGGCTACGCCCAGAGAGGCGGAAACCCCACAGCCAGAAGCCGACTTTTAGCCAACCTATTCGCAAACAAAGCGGTTGAACTGTTATTAAAGAAACAGGGAAACAGAATAGTTGGCTTACAAAAAGGCAGAATAACTAGCATCGAACTTGAGAAATCATACAAAAAAGAAAAACCTCTTGACTTAAGCTTACTACAACTAGCAAAGATACTAGCAACATAAAATTTCAAAAGGGGGATGTAAGTGACTGAGAGATTGGAGGAAAGTTTAGGGAGAGTCCCTTTTTATATAGCCTCGGAGGCTCTGAAAGCGAGCAAAGGGAACCCTTAGTGGACATGTTAGACGCGGGAGAAGAGGTTGTGGTGGTAGCTGAGCTTCCAGGCGTGAAAAAGGAGGACATAGACCTTCACGCCTCCGAGGATGAACTTATTATCAGCGTGGACACCCCGCAACGGAAATACCACAAGGAGTTGCCACTGCCAGAAGAAGTGGATCCCAAGCCAGTTAAGGCTTCCCACAAGAATGGCGTACTCGAGGTACGATTCAAAAAGAAAGGAAAAGAGAAAAGATCCGCATTCAGTGGACCGGGCGGGATTTGAACCCGCGACCTCCTGATTGCGAATCAGGCGTTCATGCCAGACTGAACTACCGGCCCATTAGGGTTTGAACCAGAGCTCCATATTAAACGTTTTTCACCATCCCGTAAACGAAATGCATAAATCAGAATTTTCCTTTGTAACATTTGGTCGGGCGGTAGCTCAGCTTGGTAGAGCTTCCGAGTCAGCTTGACTTTGGTCCAAGCTGGCGGAGACGCTGTAGACGCCTGCCAAAGGTAGGTATCACTCAGCCTGCCAAGCGCACAGAAACCGGAGTGTCGCAGGAGAGCTGCGAGGACACGACTCCAGCTCGGCGATTTCAAAATGAAGGTTTCACTTCATGAAAGTCCTGCCCGCCCGACCACCAACTAAGTTGCTGTGCCTTTAGAACTGTTAGATGATCTTTTCGGTATGAACAGCGCTAAGATACCGCTGGTTAGAGCTGGAATGGGTAGGAGGTATCCCAATGGTTCAAACTGGCGTAATAGAGGGAAGAACCAGGCAAAGTAACAAAACAAGACGAGGGTTACGACGCCCGCCGCGAGATTTAGAGTCCCTCCTCTTCGACCTTTACCTTTCCATATTAAGTAGCTGCCAAAAATGAGCATAAAGGCTGACGCGACGGTGATTCCGCTTGTGACGTAGGCCTTCGTCAAGAAAAACCCGTTTAATGGAGCTAAACGAAAGTAAAGCGTAGTTACATGAACACCGATTAGGACAGTGTTTATCAAGCCCAAGCATCCCAAAGCCATGCTAATCGATGCATACCTTGCTTTTGATGGTATAGTAGGAGGGTTTAGTGGATTTGAAGCTTCCTTGATCTTTTTCATTTTCTCCTTCCTTTCTTCGTTTTCGTTTTAGTTTTTCTCTTCAGTTTTGTCTTTGGTTTTGCCTTAACCCTCGGTCTCTTTTTCACTTGCCTCTTCGGCAGTTTTGGCTTAGGCTTCAACTTCTCCGTTGATTTCCTCTTCATTTTCGGTCCAACAGCGGGCGAGCTCCATAAGAGCATTACTGCTATGATGGCAGCCGTTGCAGCGATTCCTGAAAAGAATGATGAAATGGAAAGTCCAGCCACGCTGATATATTGCATTCCTGAAGTTCCTCCAGAACTGGGCAAAGCAACCTTCACTTGACCCAAATCTGTTTCTATTGTTGCAACGTCGCCTTGAATTGAGGTTATCACCCCCCGAATTTCGCCGATGTCAGTCTTTAAGACAGCTACGTCTCCTTGAATTGCAATCAACGTAGTATTAGTGTTCTCAACGACCGACTTCACGTAAGCGACATCAGCCTTAATTTCGCCGACATCGGTTTTAATGATCGCTACGTCTCCCTGCACCGCAACAATCTTGGCGTTAACAGATGTAAGATTCATTTTAATCATGCCAACGTCGGTCTGAATGGAGGCTATGCCATCTTCGATGGTTACAAGGGCAGCGTTCCAATTGGTTAGTGTTGGGCTCACCAAGAAACTGCACAGGGAAGCCCCATTAACATCGTTCACACCTGCCTCCACCCTTAGCGCGTATGTACCACTAGGGGCATCAGCTGGAATGTCGTAGGTTACAAGGTAGAAACCAGTAGCTTTTCGTTCAGCGGTTAAAACCTCCGTGGTTCTGTCGGGCTTGTAGATTATTGCACTAATGCTGGTGACGTTGACAGGAACGCCGTTGAGGGCTGTGAGTGCGTAGAACTCGGCTGCTTCTCCCCTAAAATGTATTGAACCAACATCAACTTCTACAGCCAAAAGGTTTACTTCTTCAGCGGGGACCCCCGTTACGGTGTACGTTGCTTCAGCATAAGTAACGTAATCGTCAAGGGCTTTGACCAGGTGAACGCCAGCCTCTGCCATAGGTACACTGAAGATCGCTACAAAGCTTCCATTAACATCAGTTGTAGTGGTCGCTATCGGTGTGTCGTCGAACTTCACGGTGATCCGTAAGTTGAGCCCAAATCCTGACCCATTAACGGTCAGTTTTGTTCCTGCCGGACCCGAGTTCGGGCTTAGAGTTATGTTGGGAGGAGCCAGCATTACTGGCGCGCTTGCCCAAGTTACCGCCCGCCTGAAGATTATCTTGGCTTCGTCAGTCCAAGCGTTGTCAATGTTTGTGTACTGATTTTGTGAAAGCCCGGCTAGGAGTAAATGCACGTTTCCGTTTCTTCTTACATTGTATGCGACACCGCAACCTACAGGACCCACCTGATCACTGCCGATGTCAGCTACCGACATTCCAGAATAACGATAGAACCATGCGTAACCGTAAGCGGGGCCATTAATGAGGTATATTTTGTGGCCAACGTTCCACCCCTTAAAGATCGGATGGTTCGCGGTTACCTCATAGTAGACCAAGCCCTCATATAATGTATCGTATGAGCCCTCTGGATCGTCCAGGTACCGGTGCAACAGATCTATGCCATATGAGGACCATATGCTGCTCGGCCATGTGTTGGTGAAAATGAGTCCTACTTGGTATTCGTCTGCGGCATCAATTAAGTTCAAAAATGTCGTTTGACCAGGGTCTGAGGGTATGTTTACTATGACCACGTCATATTTGTAGATATCTTGGATTACACTCCAGTCCCTCTCATGGGCGCTAATGTTCCTCATTAGAAGATTAGTAAGTTGACTCCTGAAATCCCCAAGTATTGCAACCTTTATTGTTGGTTCAAGCTGGATGTCTACGGTCGTGGTCTGGTTTTCGAAAATTTCCACGCCGTAGGTTACTGATGGTCTATAACCCCACGCCCAACCGTCTACATCATAGACTCCAACTGGTGCCTCTAAAATGTAGTAGCCTGTAGAGTTTGTTACAGCGGGTTCTAGTGAAGTGCCAAGTAAGGTAACACTTGCGTTTGTTATGGTGCTGTTTGTATCAATATTAGTAACAACGCCGGCGATGAATCCTCGAGGCATCGATGTTAAGCTGAAGTTAAGCTCATTCCACTTCTGTTCAACCACCTCAGCCGTGGCATTCTGCTCAGTATATCCAAAGGCACTAGCTGTTATTGAGTAGTTGCCGGGATACAACCAGATTCTGTAATATCCATCTGCGCTTGTGTTTTCGCTTCCCCACGAGACGCCCGAGACTGTTACTTGAGCTCCCCATTCTGTTGGCTGTGAGGTTTCAGTGTCTTTCACGTAACCCTTAACGCCGCAATTAAGGAATGCTAGTCTTACAGCCTCGTAGGCGTCGACAACACCCCAACCGTATCTAATATCCTTACCAACATCACCTAAATCGTCGACTGTTATTTTAACTAAGTTATAGATGTCGTCGACGGTTATGTTTAGGTTTGCTTGAAGCATTAATGCGACAGTCCCAGCGACATGGGGTGCTGCCATGGATGTGCCAGACCAATATTGCCATCCAGAAGGAGGAACAGATGAGTAGACGTTTACGCCCGGCGCGCTGAAGTCCGGTTTTATGTAGGATTGAGGGTGTGAGGCTGGCCAGTCTATCGCTTCACCGCTGCTAAAATATGCAACCGAGTCGTAAGCGTCTATGGCGCCTATTCCGAAGCTTTCATAGACGTTGCCGGGGCTCCCTGACGACCCTTCTCCACTATTTCCAATTGACGCGACAGGTATCACGCCTGCTGCCTTCATATTCTTGATAGGCTGTATCATTTCATCGTAGTGTCCAGAAGCGCCCCAAGACATACTGACAACATCCGCCTTTTCACCTGCCGGATTTCCATACTGGTCGAATGGCTCTATTGCCCACTGCATACCCGCTATGCACTGGGTGAATGAACCCGAACCATATGGTAGTACCAACCCGTGCATAAGCCAAGCGCCAGGGGCGACACCTATAGCCACACCGCTAGCGTTTCCTCCAAGGACTGTGCCAGATGTATGAGTTCCATGCCCATGCGTATCGTGCGGCGTTGAACCTGCAACTACATTGCCGCTTGAGCCGAACTCAATCCATCCGCCTGGAAATGTTGGATCCGATGGGTTATCGGTCCACATCTTTCCTTGAAGGTCTGGATGACTTATCTCGACGCCTGTATCCAATACGCATACGCGTATTCCGGAACCATTAAACCCTAGAGCCCAAACTTCCGTTGCATTTATTCTATCTAAACCCCAAGTAACACCGTTAGAAGTTACGCCACTTCCATCAAGAGGTTCAGGAACGGTAACCTCGAAGTTTTCAAAAATTCCTTCCACCGCTTCCAAGCCGTTAAGCTTATACAGCGTGTCAACAGTGACGTTCGCTAGTATGACGTCTGTAAGCCAGAAAGTATTCAACACAACAGCGCCTTTCTCCCCACTCAAAAACTTCAAAACGAATTCTTGACTACTGCTTGCGTGAGCCCTTAGAGCATCAACCACCATGCCACTCTCGACACAGCGAAGATCGACATCCAACAGTTTTATCACAACTGTAATCGTCGCGTCATTATCAATTTCCATTATCCGCTCCCTCACTGAACTTTCCAACTTATTTAACTGGGTTACCTCATTTCCAGATTCATCCATAAAAGAGAGAGCAGCGCTTGTTGACGCCATCAATAATAGAAAGCACAGCAAAAAGAGGCTAAAGTATTTCTTTTTCCCCAGCATTAAAGAAGAGTTCAAATTGTTCCACCATGTTATCGTATATCGTAAGATGTCATTCATAGCCAAAAACATTACGGCTTGGTAATATGCATTAGTACTAACTCAGATTTCGGATAACAGTTTCAAACAAGGGTCCTTCCACGTGACTACATTTCACATTAACCAGTTTTGGAACGTTGCCAGTTCAAATCCAACTCACCCGACCTCACACTAAACCTGCACGCGTAGGGTTAAGGCTAAAACATGCGAAAGAGTTAGAAATAAGAAAGATGTAGGTACTTTTCTACATACAAGAAGGTTGTTTGACGTTGACGAAGAAAGTTTCCAAAATATTTGAGGAAGCCCGCAAAGAGGGAAGAAAATACCTCCTCGAATCCGAAGCCAAAACAATATGCAGGGAGTACGGAATACCCGTAACAACGTTCAGAGTGGCAAAAACCGCCGAGGAAGCAGTGAAGTTCGCCGAAGAAATAGGCTACCCAACGGTTCTTAAGATTGTTTCACCTGACGTTATCCACAAATTCGACGTAGGCGGAGTAATCCTCAACCTCAAAGGCCCAGAGGACATTCGACAAGCTTACAAGAAAATCCTAGCAAACGTGAAGAAGCATAAGCCCGACGCGAAAATCACAGGCGTGCTGGTTCAGGAAATGGCTCCCTCATCAACCGAGGTCATTGTAGGAGCGACAAAGGACCCCCAGTTTGGACCAGCCCTGATGTTCGGCCTCGGAGGAATCTTTGTGGAAGTCCTAAAAGACGTAACCTTCAGAATAGCCCCAATCACCGAACAGGACGCTCGGGAAATGATAACAGAAGTGAAGGCATACCCTGTCCTCAAGGGCTATCGAGGTCAGCCCCCCGCAGACATAGACGCCATTGTAAAGATTTTGCTAAACACCTCAAAGTTAGTGATGGACCACCTAGAGATTAAAGAGCTGGACTTAAACCCCATCATGGTTTATGAGAAGGGAGCAAAAACGGTCGATGCCAGAATCATACTGGAATAGGGGCTCCAAAAATCCTGAACACGAAATTTTCTCTCAGCTTCAAGTTCCTCCAGATGCCCCATTCTTCGCCCGACTGGACGGAAGACGGTTTCAAGCAGTCTCAGAGAAAGTTGGCGCCAAAAAGCCTTTTGACGAAAAATTCGCCAAATGCTTAGTTGTATCCGCTAGGGCCATGTACCAAAACAACCTAAACCCAGCCCTAGTCTACGCAGCCAGCGACGAAATTAATGTACTATTCTTGTACACCGCGCCCTTCAAAAGAAGGGTTGAAAAAATAAACTCAGTTCTCGCCGGCGTTGCCTCCAGCGCGTTCTCCTTGAGCATCGCAAAAATCTTCAAGAAAACCCTAGTCTCTGCTTTTGATTCACGCATAATCCTTTCCTCCAAAGAAAAGATAACCGAATACTTGACTTGGAGACAAAGAGACGCCTGGCGAAACCATAACAACGCCTACGCCTACTGGATTTTCAGAAGAATCGGGCACAAACCCTCCGAAGCAGCAAAAATGTTGAAGGGACTAAAAACCAAGGAACTACACGAAATTGTTTTTCGCCAGGGCATCAACCTGGCCCAAACACCAGCGTGGCAACGAAGAGGAATCCTCATCTATAGGGAACCGTACCAAAAACAGGTGAAAAACCATATGGTAACGCGCCGGCGAATCAGAGAGAACTGGAATCTCCCCCTCTTCTCGTCAAAGGAGGGACAAGATCTGGTTCAACAAATCCTTAGGTGGGCAAAACCCTGCAAAGGAAGAGAGAAAAATGTCTGAATCCCTTAAACAAAGAATCGGAGATCTAGACCGCAAGCTCACTATACTGAAAGAAGAACGGGACAAGCTAAATTCGGAAGCTCAGAAATGGGCGGAGAAAAGGAACACCATCCACGGGCAAATTAAAAGTTTACGAGTGGAAGTTGCTGCCCTCAAAGAAAAACGTGACGCAATGAACGAGAAGGTTCAAGAGCTCAAAAGCCTACGCGAAAAAACGAAGGAGAAAGTCAGAGGAACACATGCCCAAATTTTGAAGCTAAAGGAAAACATGAAAAGCCTTATGGGAAGGGAGCATCCGCGAAACATGCGTAATATACAAAGGGAAATAGAAGACCTTGAGTGGAAAATTCAAACCACCCCTCTTACCGTTAAAGAGGAGAAACCGCTGATAGATCAGGTGAGACATCTTGAAAGCCAACTATTAATCCAAAAACAGATTAAAAAATCAAAAGAGAAACTCATGGAACTGCGAACCGAAAAGAAGGCGCTCGAAACCGAAGCCAAAACCTACCATGAGAAACTGTCAGCACTTGCCCAACAAAGTCAAAAAATTCATGAAGAAATGCTTAAAACCTTAAACAAAGCTCGAAGCCTCAAGGTTGAGGCAGACAGCGCGCATCAAAAATACGTGGAAATAAAAAAGCAAGCCCCGAATCTTCATGAAAAATGCGTTGAATTGTTGGGTCAAATCAAGACTTTCAGACAAGAAATCCGTGAAGAGGAGGAGAAAGAGCAAGCTAAACGTCAACGTAAACTCCGTAAAGAACTGAAAGAAAGAGCTTTAGAGAAGCTAAAACGCGGCGAGAAACTAACATGGGAAGAATTTAAGATACTAGCCGAAAAAGGAATGATCTAACTCCTAAGCTCCACACAGACATAGTTTTATCGGAACCTTAAAGAGGAAATAAAAAATAAATTAAAATGGTCAGCGACAACAAACTAATGGGAGAACAATTATGCCGAAAACTGCGAAAAAAGAGCCGGAGCGCATTCTTATTCTCTGCGTTGACAGGGACGACGACATAGGCACGAAAGCGGGAATAAAGACGCCTATTCTCGGAAGGAAAGAAAACATAGACGCGGCTACAAGCCTTGCCCTCCGAGATCCCGAAGAACCCGACGCGAACGCCATGTTTGAAGCTGTTAGAATCTATGACCACCTGAAGGAAGGAAACAAAGGACAAGAAGAGTATGAGGTTGCGACTATAGCTGGTTCTGACTTGGGTGGAGTAGGGGCTGACCGCCAACTCGTAGCCGAACTCACCGAGGTTCTAAGCGTATTTCCTGCGACAGATGTTATCCTAGTTACCGACGGTTACACAGATGAAGCCATTTTGCCACTGGTTGAATCCAGAGTGCCAGTAACTTCGGTTCGAAGAGTTATCATAAAACATAGCAAATCCATCGAGGAAACAGCTGCCCTCTTTACTCGGTATTTAAAAATACTTGTAGAGAATCCTCGTTATTCTCGAATTTTGTTAGGACTGCCTGGAATCCTCTTGATCGTTTTAGGAGTCTTGGCGATATTCAACTGGTTGGCATATGCTGGAATAGCCTTTCTCATCGTTTTTGGCGCATTTCTTTTTGTAAGAGGGTTTAGACTCGACAAAACAGCGCTCAACTTTTACAAATGGGTCAGAGAATATTCTCCACCTCCCTATACTGTGCAAATAGCAGGCTTTTCTGCAGTTGCCGGCGTTTTGTTGATTTTAGTGGGCTGCTATTTAGGAGGAACAGCCGTTGCAGATGCGCTACCTATGATAGACCCTAGCCAATGGCTTGCATATCTTGCAAGGCTTATAGGAGAGTTTATCTCAGAGTCGATACTTCTCATGGTGATAGGTGTCTGCGTTATACTTTCGGGCAGAGCGATTCGCTGGTTCTTTGAGCGGGATCCGCGGTTGTGGCGTACAATCGTCATTGTAGTTGTATGTGCGTGGTCCTATACCATGTTTTATCAAGCATCTCGGATTCTCATTAACCCAAAGTTTTCCTACACTGGCCTTGTAGTCGCTATTATCGTCGGCATACCTTTAATCTTAGCCACTATTTTCGCTGTGTTTATATTGCGTAGAAGATATACCCGCTTTTTCATAGGGAAGGAAAAAGAGGTTGAAGAATTTAAGGAAAGCTGATGTGGCGATAATTGGCGGATCTGGTTTAGAAACCTTGTTAGAAGATATGGAGCAAATTCGAGTTGGAACTCCTTATGGGCTTCCACCCCCTATATCAATTGGTGAGGTTGGAGGAAAATCGGTTGCTTTTTTGCCCCGTCATGGTGTTCATCATTCTATTCCTCCCCACAAGGTGAACTATCGAGCAAACATTTACGTTCTCTTCGAAATGGGTGTTAAGAGGATTGTTGCAACAAATGCCGTGGGAGCCATAAATGTTGATTTTAAGCCAGGTGACCTTGTGGTTCCGCATGATTTTGTCGACTTTACCAAGCTTCGGCAGCTCACCTTCCATGACGATGCGCCTGTTACGCATGTGGACGTGTCTCAACCGTTCTGTCCGGAGGTTCGCTCGGTATTGGTTAGGATGATAAAGGAGCGCTGTAGGCAAGCGTGGGACCGAGCGGTTCTAGTTTGCACTGAGGGCCCCAGATTTGAAACCCCTGCAGAAATCGAGATGTTTAGGCGGTTAGGCTGCGATGTCGTGGGAATGACCGTGACACCTGAAGCTGTGCTTGCGCGTGAACTGGAGATGTGTTACACAGCCCTATGCTTCGTTTCAAACATGGCGGCTGGAATCCAGCAGCGACTAACCGCCCAGGAGGTAGCTGAAGTGGCTAAAGAGAAAATGCCAGTTATTGAGCAAATTTTAAGAGGAACCATCAAGCATTTACCAGAGAGCCGCCAATGTCCTTGTGCGCACGCGCTTAAGGATGCAAGGTTTCGGGGTTAAGTAATGCTGCATGGTTTACTGTCTGTGCTTGGCATCTATAAGTTGTATGAGAAGTGGTTATGGTACCAAGTGAAGGGTGAAACAAAGCCGGAACACGTAGCCATAATTCTTGACGGAAACCGAAGGTGGGCTTCTGAGAGGTCTTTAAACCCATGGATTGGTCATTATTATGGCGCCGAGAAAATCGAGGATTTGCTGAAATGGTGCTTAGATTTAGATGTGAAATCGGTCACTCTTTACGCCTTTTCAACAGAAAACTTTCAACGCCCTCCAGAAGAAGTGGAACAAATCATGAAGATCGCCGAGGAAAAGCTACGTGAGATTCTTAAAAACGAAAGTATTCACAAACACAAGGTTCGAGTTAAAGCTATAGGCAGGCTTAGTCTTTTGCCCAAAAAACTTCAAGAAATGATTAGGCAGGTGGAGGAATCTACGAAGGATTATGACGGGCACTTCTTGAATGTCGCCCTTGCTTATGGTGGAAGAGCGGAGATTGTTGATGCAACTAGAAAAATTGCTCAGAAAGTGGAAAGCGGAGACTTGACTCCCAAGGACATAAATGAGCAACTTTTTGAGAGATACTTGTACACTGCCCACATGCCTAAGCAGGATCCAGATCTAATCATTCGAACCTCTGGGGAAGAGAGGCTGAGCGGCTTTCTCTCGTGGCAGTGCGCTTACAGCGAACTATGCTTTTTGGACATCAACTGGCCGGACTTTAGACGCATAGACCTTCTGCGGGCAGTTCGAACCTATCAAAGACGTAAAAGACGTTTCGGTCAATGAAAAGTAAAACGGTTTGGCGGTTACCCTCTTTTCTTTGCGCTCACTATGGAAACTACATCTCTGTCTTTCAGCACGTAGTCTTCCCCAATTCTCTTTTTCTCATGAGCCTCAACTGCGTAGATGAAGCTTTCTCCCAACTCTGTGTGAACAGTGTAGGCTAGTTGGCGCGCTGTTGTTCCGTAAGGTACAACGTATGCGTCGGGAAGCACTCGTCCATAATGGTCGCTAAGGTGTTCCAGGTCTTCCACGGGATAAACAACTATCATGTTTAGGAGCTTAAAGAAAGCCATGTTTATGGCTTCTTGGATGCCTGTAGATCCGAATTTCTGCAGTATCCCTTCTTGAACCACCTTCAACGCCTTACTTTGAGCGTCTGTCAGTTCCTCAGGTTTCATGACGGTGAAACTGCAGTCTCCTGGCCTGTAGTCAATCAGCTTTTTCTCAGCGGCTCTTCTCAGCGCCAGCTCCGCTTCTGCGCAGCAGGGTATAACCATGTAGCCTAGCTCTTTCATTCTCTCTGCATTTTCCTCTGCTGTTGGAAGGTCAATTTTGTTTGCGGCGATCATCATGGGTTTGGAGATGTTTCTCAACTCGTCCAGAAATCTCATGAAGTCATCATCGCTCCAGAAGGTGGGTTTTTCAGGGTTCAGCCCCGTTTTTCTCAATGTCTCAAGTATGTGGGCTCTTCTAATGGCCAGTCCGCTTAGGCGGGTTTCAAGTAGGGAAGCGAGGCCTTCCTTACCTGACTCGGCTGTTCTGGCCAGCTTGGGCCAATCCCTCTTCAATATTTGGGCAAACCACATGGTCATCTCAGTTTCCAAGAACTTCACGTCTTCTAGGGGGTCATGGGTTCCTGGCTTGCACATCTTTCCCTCAGAGTCTGTTGCTCCTGCAGCGTCAACGATGTGGATGAGGGCATCCGCCTTCCTAATTTCGTCTAGAAACTGGTTTCCAAGTCCTCGTCCCTGCCAAGCACCGGGAACCAGTCCGGCACAATCAATTAACTCAACAGGAACCAATCGGGTTCCATCTAGGCATATAGAGTTCTTCGGATTGTCTTTTACGTTAAACTCCTTGCACACGCATGGAGTTCGTAGGTACCCTATTCCCCGATTCGGCTTTATCGTTGTGAATGGATAACTCGCAATCTCCACTGGAACTAGCGTTGCAGCGGAGAAAAACGTGGACTTGCCCGTGTTAGGTTTTCCAACAATGCCAACCATCAAGGCTTCTAACTTCCCACTAAATGTAGAACACATTACTTTAAATGAACTTTCCGCTGAAACATAGAATATCTAAGCGATAACTTACTTCACGAGGATGAAATCTTGAAATCAAAAGTGAAGGTTCTTGTCTGCGACCCTATTCATGAAGAAGGAATAGAGAAACTGAGGCAGACAGGTTTTGAGGTTGATGTAAACCCAACGATCGTTCCTGAGACGTTAAGGAAAATGATTTCAAATTATGACGTGTTGATTGTGAGAAGTCGGACTATAGTCACAAAGGAAATAATTGAAGCTGGAAGGCGGCTAAGGGTTATAAGTCGAGCGGGCGTAGGGCTTGACAACATCGACGTAGAGACCGCAAAGAAAAGGGACATCGTGATTTTGAACACCCTGGAATCAGCCGCCAACGCTGCAGCCGAACTAACCATAGGACTAATCATATCCTTGGCACGTAGCATCCCGCGGGCGGATCACTCAATGAAGAAAGGAAAGTGGATTAAAGAACATCTTGTGGGCTGGGAGTTAAGGGATAAAACTCTTGGCATAATAGGATTGGGGAACGTTGGCGAAAGAGTTGCAAGGTTCGCTAAGGCGTTGGGAATGAAGATACTTATTACAAAGAGAACGCCACCCGCCCCGGAGTTACTAAAGGAGCTGGAAGCAGAATTCGTTCCGCTCAGAGAGTTATTACAGCGGAGCGATGTAGTCACTATTCATGTTCCTTTAACTGGAGAAACCAAACATATGATTGGCGCACAAGAGATTCGGCTCATGAAAAAGGGGGCTTTCCTCATAAACACGGCACGAGGAGCAATCGTGGATGAAAAAGCTCTCCTAGATGCCTTAAAATCAGGAAAGTTAGGCGGAGCCGCCCTCGACGTGTATGAAATTGAACCACCTAAGGACCTATCTCTGATAAGCTTGCCAAACGTTATATGCACTCCTCACATAGGAGCCCAAACAGAAAGAGCCCAGAGGACAGTGGCGGTTTCAATCGCGGAAAAAATTATTGATTTCCTTAAGTGATGTAAATCATTTATTTATTCTGGGTGTTAACATTGGCACTTTCTTCTTATAGTCTTCATATTCTTTGCCAAATTCTCTAATCAGCTCTTCCTCTTCCTTCTTTGAGATGAGATAGATAAGTATGATCATGATGGGAGTAAAGAGTAATGAGTACCACGCAGATAACAGAAAGGAAATTCCCACATGTGCTGATAATCCGCCAAGATATTGTGGATGCCTAACGATGGAATAGACCCCTGTGGTGACAATTTTCTCTGTTCTATGCGTTTCTGCCACTTTTAGGGTTACCTCTTTTACTCCATTGATTGCAAGCCAAGAACCTGCTATAAGAAAGGGTACAGAAATTATCGCATGAAGTAAAGGAATCGAGAAATTAATAACTGGAACCAAGCCTGACAGATTCTGAAGAACTGGAATAGCAAATCTGGGCTGAGATGAAACCCAGATTCCCATCCAAAAGAAGAAAAATGCCCATCCTGAAATGAGACCATAAACCTCACCGATCCTGGTTCCTTTCCCCTTTCCATATATTTCTTGAAGTTTTATGTGTTCAACTGACAAAAAATAAAGTGGTACCGTTGCAAGAGCACCTAGCACACAAATGAAAAACCAAATAGACATTTTGCTACTTCTTTAATTAGAGTGATGCCTTGATGTGATCCTTAATAGTTTTTATCACTCCTTCTCCCTTTTCTTCTATTGCTTCAATGGTCTGGCCAATGCTATGGGGAGTTGCTATCACCCTTTCGTCTTTAATTAGCCTATTAGTCAACTCGTTTCCAAAAGGTGGTTGACGCTCATAAACGTCCAATGCTACACCGCTAAGTTTTCTTTTGCGTAGTGCATCTAACAAAGCCTCTTCATCTATGATTCCGCCTCTTGCCGTGTTTATTAAATATGCCCTGTCCTTCATTTTGCTAATTTCGTTTCTCCCAATCATATGTTTGGTTTCTTCAGTTAAAGGAACATGAATGGTTATGAAATCTGAAGTCTTTAAAAGTTCATCTAAGGTTACGGCAAATTCTTTATCTTCAACATAGGGGTCATAAACAACAACGTTCATTTTAAGGGCGGAGGCCATTCTGGCAACTTCCTTTCCTATTCTGCCATAGCCAATTATCCCCAAGGTTTTACCCTTTACCCGGCATCCCCTTAACTCCTTCTTCTTCCATTCTTCACGCTTCATCGATCTGTCTCCTTCTACAAGGTTTGTGGAGTGCGCCAAAATATATGCCATAACACCCTGTGCAACGTCGTAGGATTGGACAGGGATGTTGTAAAATTCTATTCCTTTCTCTTTTAGATAGTCTAAGTCTATGTGGTCAATACCATGGGTGGCAGTTATCACGCACTTTAAATTCTGCATCCTCTCGACGAGTTTTTGATTAACCTTTGTTTTGCTTCTAACCACAAGTATGGTGACATCATCCAATTGAACGTCATCATCAATATCAATTGCTTTAACAACCTCTCCGTACTTGGCTAGTTCCTCATAGAATTCTTCACCGTAGTCGTCAGCTACCAAGATTTTATGTTTATTCATTTTTTCACCCCGGGTGCATGGCAATCGGAATTATGACCTTCTCATTGGTACGCAGTGGTGTAATATTAAGATTTATGAATCTTTTCTAGGGGAGAAACTTCTACCCAGTTTTATGATGTTATAATTGAGTGCCAACCTGCATACATCTTTAGGAGTCCAAGGCAAATCAATGCTTCATGTAGCATCTTCGATCAGAAGGCTAGAAATCATTTCAGTTTCTTTAGGAATATTTCTTGTGCCGCGGAGACCCCTGCTTCACTTTCACATTTGAATCCGAGTTCCCTCAAAACAAGGCCGGTCACAGCCAGTAGGAGTAAAATTTCTCTCTCAGCTATAATGTTCATATGTGCTACCCGGAAGATTTTACCTCTAAGATGGTCCTGTCCACCGGCAACTAGGGTTCCGTGTTTCTGCATCCCATTGCGGAACGCACTGTCATCAATTCTCTCCGGGTATTTCATCGCAGTTATGGTGTTCGATTCGTATCCCTTTTCGGCTAGGAGTTGGAGACCAAGGGCTTCCATTCCCCTCCTCACGGCTTCAGCCATCAATCTGTGTCTTTTCACTCTGTTTTCATAGCCTTCCTCAAGGATCATGGTGAGGGCTTCGTGTAGCCCGTAGATTAACGATATGGCCGAAGTATATGGCGTCTCTGAACTTTTTTCAAGGGATTTCTTGTAGGCTGGGAGCTTGACATAGTAGGAGGGTATTTTGTCTCTTTTATTGATGACCTCCCATGCTCTAGGCCCCACCATAATCATTCCTAGACCGGGTGGGCATCCTAAACATTTCTGAGCGCCTGTGACCAGGATGTCGATGCCCCACTTATCTGGATAGACGTAGTCGCCACCGACAGAAGTGATGCCGTCAACTATGAGTATCTTGTCATGTTCATTCGTTATCTTAGCTATTCCTTGAACTGGATTAAGAACTGCTGTGGAGGTCTCGTTATGGCACACCGTCACAAATTTTATGTCTGGTTCTTTCTCCAGCGCGTCGGAAACCATTTCTGGTTTAACCGCCTTTCCCCATTCAACTTCCAACGGTACAGACTTGGCTCCAAAAGTTTCTGTTATTTCTGCCCAGCGCTCACTGAACTTTCCACCTATCAAGTTTAGCACTTTATCTCCCGGAGAAACGCAGTTGGCGATTGCGGCATCCATGGCGGCTGTTCCAGAGCCTGCGAGGATAAAGGCGTCATTCTTTGTCTGCATTATTTCCTTCATCATAGAAATGCATTCTCCGAAAGTTTTTCTATACTCGGGTGTTCGATGATGAATTATAACCCTAGACATGGCCCGATAAACCCGAGGGTGAAGTGGAACAGGCCCAGGCGTCATGAGGAGAATATTCTCTTCATCATACACCAATTTAGTTCCCCTTGATGTCAAGGTAGAATCGCTCGTACTTAATAGTTATTTTCCCGAAAAATCGACGAATCCTCTATTATCGCTTTGAAGGACGAGAACGGAAATAGTAGCAATAGAGCGGTTTGCCCCTGCAAAAATGTTTAATATCAAAGCTAGAGACCCCTCCGTCCAACCCCTCCTCAACCATCATCCTGCAGATTCTGGAATTGCCGGAAAGGTAAGGACACCTCATACCCCTGCGTTTTTCTCTCACCTTTATGGGGCGCGGAGCCGATTTCTTCTTCATTTTTATCCTTCGTGTATTTTTGTTGAACAGTTTTCCCGTTACACGCGTATACAATATGTCCAATTTTGGACACATCTACTAATGATGTTCCCTCCAACTATTTAAACTTTGTATATCAAAACATAATTCAACATACCTTATATGTCAAACAAAACCTCGCTTTTCGATGCAACATCAGAACAAGAGCGCTTAGAACCCCTTTGAGCAGCGACGCAGGGAAACCTGAACTGTAGCAAACAAAAAATAGGACGTTTACAACACACCCCTAAGTGTAACACGTCAAATGTCAGACCAAAAACCATGCATTTTCAAGAGGGATGATTAATTGAGGTTGAAAAAAGAGAAATTGATTGAAATGTACAGAAAGATGCTGGAAATTAGGAATTTTGAAGAGAAAGCCTTTGAATTGTATGGTCAAAACCTTGTTCCAGGAACCCTCCACCTCTACGCTGGACAAGAGGCTGTAGCTGTTGGCGTGTGCGCCAACCTTGGAAGAGACGACTACATAACGAGTACCCACCGTGGGCACGGTCACTGCATAGCCAAAGACGCCAAACTCGAAAGGATTATGGCGGAAATACTGGGCAAAAAGACTGGTTACTGCAAGGGCAAAGGGGGCTCCATGCACATCGCCGATTTCAGAGTAGGCATGCTCGGCGCAACCGCTGTTGTGGGAGCCGGAATTCCCATAGCCGCCGGAGCCGGCTTGTCGATTAAACTTAGAGGAACAGACCAAGTTGTGGCCTGCTTCTTCGGTGAGGGAGCCTCAAATCAAGGGACCTTTCACGAAGGAATCAACATGGCGGCCATCTGGACGCTCCCAGTGATTTTTGTTTGCGAAAACAACCTATACGCCATGGGCACCCGCCAGTCAAGAGTTATGCTAATCGAAAATATTGCTGACAGAGCTGTAGCCTACGGCATTCCAGGAGTGACAGTGGACGGAAACGACGTACTCGCGGTTTATGAGGCAGCACATGAGGCGGTTAAGAGGGCAAGGGAAGGCAAAGGCCCCACGTTAATAGAATGCAAAACTTATAGACACAAGGGACATTCAAGGGTTGATCCAGCCACCTACAGGCCTAAAGAAGAGGTTGTAGAGTGGCTTAGGAAAGATCCGGTCCTAAGATTTAAAGCAAAGCTTCTTGAAACAAGGGTTCTAACCAAGGGAGAAGCTGACAAAATCGAACAAGATGTCATCGCCGCCGTGGAAAAAGCCACAAAATTTGCCATAGATAGCCCTTATCCAGAGCCTGAAGAAGCATTGGAGGACGTGTACGCTTAGAGGCGAGTGTTAAATGAGGATGATAACATATCGAGATGCGCTTCGCGAGGCCTTACGGGAGGAAATGCTTCGAGACAAAACCGTGTTCTTGCTGGGAGAAGACATTGGGCGATACTGGGAGGGAGCCTTCAGGATTACGAAGGGACTTGCAGAAGAGTTTGGAAACGAGCGGGTTCGAGATACACCCATCTCCGAATCTGCCATCATAGGAGTCGCCGTCGGCGCAGCGATAACTGGCATGAGACCTATAGCCGAAATCATGTTCGGGGACCTCTCAGCCTTAGCCATGGATCAGATCGCCAACCAGGCGGCAAAGATGAGATACATGTTTGGCGGTCAAGCCAAGGTGCCAGTTGTAATTAGAACGCCTTTCGGCGCGGGAGTTAACATAGCGGCACATCACTCCCAAAGCCTTGAAGCTTGGTTTATGCACGTTCCTGGCTTGAAAATTGTCATGCCTTCAACTCCCTACGATGCCAAGGGTTTGCTGAAGACCGCTATAAGGGAAGACAATCCTGTGATGTTCTTTGAACATAAGCTTCTCTATCCAGTTGAGGGAGAAGTTCCCGAAGAAGTGTATATGATTCCCTTTGGTGTGGCAGACGTGAAAAGGGAGGGGAAAGACGTTACGGTAGTAGCCACTCTATACATGGTTCACAAGGCGCTTTCCGCTGCTGAGATGCTCAGTAAAGAGGGAATCGACGTAGAGGTTGTTGACCCGCGAACGCTTGTTCCCTTGGATAAGCAAGCAATCCTAGATTCTGTTAAGAAGACTGGTCGCATAGCCATTGTTACAGAGGACTGCAAGACAGCGGGTGTAAGTGCAGAAATCGCGGCTGTGGTCGCTGAGGAGGCGTTAGATTATCTGGACGCTCCAATCAAGCGAGTGGCGGAGCCGGACACGCCTATACCCTTCAGCCCTCCCCTAGAGCAGTTTGTCATCCCCAACGAAAAAAGTATAGTTAAAGCAGTGAAGGAAATCGTTTATTAATCGAACGCCATCTTGGTTTTAAAAACTAATGGGTGTTTGAATTTGGCAACGAAAATTCTGATGCCTAGGCTCAGCTTAACCATGAAAGAGGGAACGGTGGTTCAATGGTTCAAGAAAGAAGGCGACATGGTGGAGAAGGGAGAACCCCTAGTCGAAGTGCTCTCCGAAAAAGCGACCTATGATGTTGAAGCCCCAGCTTCCGGAGTTCTCCGAAAAATTTTGACGGAGGAAGGAACGGATGTCCCGGTCGGCGAAACGCTTGGAATCATAACTGCCCCAGATGAAGAACTTCCAGAAATCGAAGTTGCCGCCCCACCGCCAGCGGTAGAAGCCGAGGAAGCGGTGGCTGTTCCTGAAAGGAAAGTTGAGGAGAAAATAGAAAGGCGTGTTATAGCTACTCCTGCGGCCAAGAGGCTGGCGAGGGAGTATGACATCGACCTTACCCAGATTCGTGGGAGCGGTCCTGACGGAAGAATAGTCGAGGAGGATGTGAAGAGACTTATCGAAGGAATGAGGATAATGCCACGGGTGCGAGAAGTCATATCGTTAACCGGAATAAGAAAGACGGCTGCGGAGCGCGTTTCCCTCAGCGCCCGAACAGCTCCACAGAGCACAATCACCATGGAAGTAGACATGTCCAAAGCAGCTGAACTTCGCGAGAAGGTTGGAGTGTCCTACACAGACATGCTAGTAAAAGCGGTGGCGAAGGCCTTAACGGAACACCCCATCATAAACTCAACATTAGAAAAGGAGCAAATCAAAATTTTCGTCGACATCAACATAGGAGTTGCTGTTGCCACAGAAATGGGGCTAGTTGTTCCAGTGATACACAACGCCAACAGAAAATCGCTCACGGAAATCTCCTCCAGGTTGAAAGAGCTCGCAGAGAAGGCGAAGCAGAGTAAACTCGCAAAAGAAGAGTTAACAGGCGGAACCTTCACCATCACAAATCTCGGCATGTACGGAGTAGACGTTTTCACGCCCATAATTAACCCTCCTGAAACCGCGATACTAGGAGTTGGAAGAGTTGCAGAAAAACCGGTAGTGGTGAAAGAGCAAACGGTGATTAGACCCTTGATGCAGCTGAGTTTAACCTTTGACCATCGAGTGGTGGACGGAGCTCCAGCCGCAGAATTCCTACAAAAAGTGAAGCAAAATTTGGAGAGTCCAGATGCGCTTCTAGCCTAACCCCTCTTCTTTAAAACATCTGGGATTTCACCAGTTTCTTTCGTGCATAGAAATTCGACTGTTTCATCGCCTACATTCTTGAATTGATGCTCCTCGTAAGAGGGTATGAATATTACATCCCTAGAACCCGCCACAACTTCTTTGCCTCTTCCCCGAACTAGAACCCTTCCTTGAAGCACGAAAACCTCATGTTCATGGGCGTGCCTCTCCAAGGGAGTGTATCCACCAACATCTATGGTGAAGAGTCGAAGCTGAAGCTTCTTCGCACCCACACCCTTGTGAAGTAGATACCTAACTCTAACTTTGTACGCCCCTTGCTCAGTAACTTTGTATTCCCTCACCTTCTCAACCTTTGTTACGTACATTGCTGTTACTCCCACAGATTCAATCTGTACTCTGAACATGTAGATAAAGAAAGTCTTAAGTGCCAACGACGTAAAAACACGATCGAAACAAAATGAAAGCCGCTGTTTACTATAGCCTTGACGATATAAGAGTCGAGGAAATGCCGAAACCGAAGATTGGTCCAGACGAAATTCTGGTGGAAATGAAGGCTTGTGGAATATGTGGATCAGACCTCATGGAATGGTATTTAAAAAATCGAGCCCCTCTGGTTCTTGGCCACGAACCCTCAGGAGTCATCGTTGAGGTAGGAAACAAAGTCAAGGATTTCAAGGTTGGAGAACGAGTTTTTGTTCACCATCACGTTGCATGTCTCACATGTCACCATTGCCTCCGAGGAGACTACACCATGTGCGAAAAGTTTAGACAGACGCACATACAGCCAGGAGGCTTCGCCGAATACTTTAGGGTGCCAGCCCCAAACCTGCAGGTAGACACCCTGAAGATTCCGGGCAATGTCTCTTTTGAAGAAGCCACCCTCATTGAACCAGTTGCGTGCTGCGTAAGGGCGCTGACAAAATGCAAAGTTCAACCCGGAGACACGGTGGTCATCATAGGCGCCGGGCCGTCTGGAATCATCCACGCTATGCTTTCAAGAAGCCTTGGAGCAAGCCAAATCATCGTCAGCGATTTAATTAAATATAGGCTGGAAGCGGCGAAACGATTTGGGGCAGACCTGGCGATAAATCCACGGAGCGAGAGTCTAGCTGAGAAGGTGAGAGAGGCTACCGACGGAAGGGGAGCGGACATAGTTGTCGTCACCGCTCCAAACATCAAAGCCTTTTCAGAAGGGATGGATGCCTGCCGCAAAGGCGGAGCCCTATACATATTTGCTCCCACACCGCCCACGGAGTATATGCGCGTAAGCCCCTACAGGCTGTTCTTCTCAGAAATCAAGCTTACCCCATCATATTCCACATCCCACGTAGAAACAAGAACAGCTCTAAAACTCATAAGCTCCGGAAAAATCAAGGCGAAGGGACTCATAACTCATCGCTTCCCACTGAGCCGCATTGGAGACGCATTCAAAACAGCAGCCGAAGGAAATGAATGCCTGAAAGTAGTGGTACTAAATGAATGAGAAAACATAGAGCAAATTGACGGTTACCCAGCTATCGACAAAACCATGACTGCCATATTTACTGTGACCACGAAGGCATAGTAGGCTACGAGAATGATGAGTATCGCCCTGAAAACTTGGCTGGTGAATTCCCATTCATGGGGATTAGTAACTTTCCTGGCTACTACGCATAGTATTCCAAAGAGTAGCACCAAGCCAATCTTAAACCAGGCGGCAAGGAAGATTCCTATTTGACCCCAAAGAAACAATGTAACTGGATTTGATTCGTAAAGAGGCATGGTTGTTGCTATGTCGAGGACATTCAATAAGAAAAGTGTTGTAAACCAAACTTTAATAGACGACCGTAGCCAGTTCATTCTCGCTTGAAACTTATATTCCCTAGGGACAATTAACATTTATCTCCAATCTGTATTCTGAAAACAGGTATATGCCAACAAGAGAAATGGAGCTGAGAAAAAATGAAAGCAGCCTTGTTATATGGAATAAAAGACCTTAGGATTGAAAACGTTGATATGCCGGAAGTTGGACCAGGCGAGATTTTAGTGAAGGTCAAGGCGGCAACAACCTGCGGAACAGACGTGAAAATCTTTCAGAGGGGCTACGTAGGCGGAGTAATAGAATATCCAACGGTTTTCGGCCACGAGTGGGCTGGAGACATTGTCAAGGTTGGTGAGGGCATCCCTTGGCTAAAGGACGGTATGCGGGTTAGGGCTGGAAACAGTTCGCCTTGTCTCCGATGCAAAATGTGCCAGAAAGGGAAGTATAACTTATGCGAGGACATGATGTGGCTCTGGGGGGCCTACGCCGAATACATCAAGGTTCCGCCACGCATAGTAATGTTCAATACGCAGGAGATTCCGCTCCACATAACCTACGAAGAAGCAGCGGTAACAGAGCCCCTAGCCTGCGTTCTCCACGGAATCGAAGAAGCTAACATCAGGCTGGGAGACACCGTGGCAGTAATAGGCGCAGGACCTATAGGTCTCCTCCATTTGCAAACAGCCAAAAAAATGGGCGCAGAAAAAGTGGTAATAAGCGATCTTGTTGACGAACGCCTAGAGGTAGCCCAAAAGCTCGGCGCCGACGAAACTGTCAACGCCAAACGCCATGATCCCGTTGAGAAGGTTAGAGAATTTACCGACGGTTATGGGGCAGACGTGGTTGTCGAGGCAATAGGGCTTCCAGCGACTTGGGAACAAGCGTTAAAAATGGTTAGGAAAGGAGGAACAGTCCTAGAATTCGGAGGATGCCCGCCCGGAACAGAGATCAAGGTTGAAACAGAATTGCTCCACTATGGGGAAGTAACAGTGTTCGGAACGTTCCACGCGACCCCTGTCCACTTCAAGAAAGCCCTAAATCTCATAGCGTCTGGAGCCGTGAAAGTGAAGCCGCTGATAAGCCGGAAAATGAAGCTAGAGGAGATAAAGGATGCGTTCGAGATACTAACCACTTCAAAGAGGGATCTAAAAATCGCTGTGCATCCGTAATGAACCTTTTAGGTTCTGTGTAATAAAGAATTTTAATGAGGAGCGTAGTTTATGGTTTTGTTGCCATGAAGGTGTCCTGATGGCTAAGTTTGTTTTCGTAACCGGGGGCGTGCTTTCCTCTGTTGGTAAGGGCATAGTAACCTCATCCATTGGAAAGATGCTTCAAGTTAGGGGCTTCAAGGTTACTGCCATAAAAATCGATCCTTATGTTAACGTGGACGCGGGCACCATGAACCCCTATATTCACGGAGAAGTTTACGTGACGGATGACGGTGGAGAAGCAGACCTCGACCTTGGTGGGTACGAAAGGTTTCTAAACATTAACCTGCCTATGGACAACAACATCACAACTGGACAGATATACAAAGCCGTAATCAACGAGGAGCGTCGTGGCGACTTTTTAGGTAGATGCGTTCAGATAGTGCCTCACGTTACCAACGAGATTAAGCGCCGAATTCGGCTGATTGCGGAGCAATCAAAAGTCGATGTCGTCTTGACAGAATGCGGAGGAACAGTTGGAGACATAGAGGGACTACCCTTCCTCGAAGCTATCCGCCAGATGCGCTTAGAAGAAGGCTTTGACAACACCCTCTATGTTCATGTCGCCCTCGTCCCAATATTAGATGTCACTGGCGAGATGAAAACGAAGCCTCTTCAGCACAGCGTGAACGAGCTGCGGCGTATCGGTATTCAACCAGACACTATAGTTGCACGATGTAAAGAAATGATTGATTCTGAAGCCCTTAGAAAGATTGCACTTTTCGGTACGATTTCTGAAAACGCTGTATTTTGTTCCTATAACGTCGATTCCATTTATCAAGTTCCTCTGATCCTAGACCAGCAAGGCATGGGTGAATACGTTTGTAAACGACTAGGACTTGAGAAACGAAAACCCCAATGGGACGAGTGGAAGCAATTTGTCGACGCCCTAGAAAATCCACGCTTTGAAGTTAAAATTGCGTTGGTTGGCAAATACGCAGGTTTGGTTGACAGTTACGTTAGCATGAACGAGGCTTTTCGGCACGCTGGAGCCGCCTGCCAGGCACGGGTTCTGATCGACTACATCGAAGCAGAGAACTTGGAGGGGAATCCAAGCAAACTAAAACTTCTCAAGGGCTATGACGGAATTTTTATTCCCTACGGTTTCGGTCCCAGGGGAACAGAAGGGAAAATGGGGGCAATTCGTTTTGCACGCGAAAATGACGTGCCGTTTCTGGGAATCTGTTATGGCTTTCAATTGGCAGTTGTTGAATTCGCCCGTAACGCTTGTGGATTGGAGGAAGCCAACAGCACCGAAGTCAACCCGAATACCCCCCATCCAGTGATCGACCTCATGCCCGAACAACGGGGCGTCGAGTATAAAGGGGCAACCATGCGTCTGGGCGCACACAAAATCATAATTAAAAAGGGGACGCTGGCGCACAAACTCTATGGCGCCGAAGAGATTTACGAGCGTCATCGCCACCGCTGGGAAGTCAACCCAGACTACTGGAACGTTCTCGAAAAGCATGGGTTAGTTTTCTCTGGCAAAAGCCCCGACGGCAGAAGAATGGAGATTCTAGAACTGCCTGACAGATTCTTTTTCTTCGCCTCCCAGTTCCATGGGGAATTCAAAAGCAGACCAGGCAAGCCAGACCCAGAATATTACGGCTTCGTCAAAGCATGCCTAGACAAAAAATTAGGAAAAACAAAACCAGAATTTTAATTGCAAATATAAGTGTTTTATTTTGAAAACCCGCGTACAACATTTAAGACAAACAAATAATTAGATAATAATATTGTGTTCTAAGGAGACATTACGAATGGATAGTTTGCCTCCGGTAACGCCTGAAAAGGTTAGTGAAATACAACATAAGTTAAGGGACTTCCCTGAAATAAACAAATACTATGGCGAATGGCTAAACAAGGCTTTAAAGGAAACTGAGCCCCGTGCTTATCCAATCATCAAGCAATTCTTAGTTAAAAATTACAAATATCTTGGGCAACTTGACCAAGTCCTAGGTGAAACCTCAGCAATAGAAGGATTTCCAACCATTGTCAAACATTCTAAGAATAAAGTGGAATTTTATGATGAATTTTCAATTTTGAAGCTGGGAAGGATACTAATAAACATGGACTGTGCTTTTGAATTCATACCTCCCAGTGAAGAACCCAAACCTGATGTAAAAGCGGAGATATGGGATAAGGATGTCTTTTTCGAGGTTAAACATTTGAGGAATGTTGACGAGGCAGAAAACTTGCTCTTTGATTTCTTCAATGAATATGCATCTAAATTTATCATTTCAATCAAGCTTGATGACGCCGTAACTTTATCGCAAGTTCAAGAATGTATACAAATATTGAAAACGGCAATGGAGACTAAGAAAGATGAACAGTTTCCTCAACGGTTTTCTCTAGGCTACGCGGATGCTGAGATTCGGTTATCGGAACCGCGTCCAAAAACCCTCGTAATAGTAAGCCCGAGCGTCGAACTCATACCATTTAAAAGAACGAAATTCAAAATTGAAACCACATTTCATGAAGCTCTGAAACAGCTTAAGTCTACACCATCAACATCTCCGAATTTCGTGGTCTACGATATAGATAATTGGAGAATAGAATTTGAGGATATGGCCCGCGCTTTCTATGGCGATGGAATTACCGATGTAACTCTGGCTACACTAGAACTACAAAAAACTCTTTACAATTTGAAAAAAGAAACAAACCTAAGAGTTCACGATCAAAAAATAGCGAAGGCTTTCGAGAGAAATTTTTACGAGGTGCTGAAAGACAACTTGCTGATTCCACAGTTTTCTTATAGCTTTCAGAATGGTCTTTTCTTCTTAGATGAAAGTGAGGAGATTAATGGTGTAATAGCTTTTCGTGGAGACAAACAAACGTTATTTCCAAATCCTTTTGTTAAAGACGATAGGCTTATCAACTACTATCAACTCGTAAAGATGCTATCCACTTAAGTTATGCGCGTTCCAGCGTCCTAAAACCAAAATTTTGAACGATACAAGCAATTTCCAACCTATTTTTTAAGAAACGCCCTTAAATTCACGTAAGTTAAGATTTAATGGGAAACGCCTTGGTACGCGTTGTCGTTTCAAAATTCGGTAAGGTTGAAGATGAAACGATAAACAGTGTTATTGGGACCATGGAAGAGTGTTATAGTCGATTGGCACCTCACGAGGTTTCTGTCGTTGATTTGTATGTTTTTGAAAGATCTTCGTCGGTTGAGGTTTTCTTAGCAAAGGAATGCAGGGAAGTTGGTGTTGCATCAGCCTCCTTCGATGAGTTGTTCTTCGCTATGCATGATGCTTGGCGAGGAACGCCCCGTATCATCTTATGCTTTGAAAGGATGAAGAGACTGCCAGGACTGGTCAAGACAGGAGGAATCCGCCATGAAGTTGGGCACTCTATTTTGCACGGTAGCCTACGTTATTATCTTCTTTCGTTTCCTCCGCCACTTCTGGAACTTGCTGATCGGTTCAACCTCTCCTTCGAGTACGTAACAAACATGCTTTACCTCATATCCATCGCCGTGAAAGACTACGAGGTGTCCCGCCTTCTTTATGGGCGAGGTTACGTGGAGGATCAAGTCGCCTACGCCAAACATTTGCTAAAGGTTTCTGAAAGCGACGTACTTTCATGGGAGATTTCACGAGGTAAACCGCCAGCCGAGGCCCTATGCCTTATCTCATGTTTGAAAGCCGCTGGCTGTGCCGCGCCCCTCTTGACTGACAAGAAAGTTGGTGAAGAGATGAAGCGCCATCTTATGGAAAGTTTGTCATATCTTCCGGCAGACCTTTCAGCCCCTTTACTAAAGGTGATTTTGGAAGGATTTCCATCTTTGGAAAAAGACACCTTGGACAACATTGACCGCATGATACGCGAGTGTAAGGTGATTTTTGAAACAGTATTTAAGCGATAAAGAGGGGAATCAAGCAAAATATAATACGTGGTAACCGCTATTTTGCTCCTATTTACCATTGGGTGTAGCGGTGAATGATTCCGGAAAAGCGCGTGTTGATGAAGAGAAGCCTTCCCTTCTTGCTGATAGGGCTTTTGATTTTCATCGCTTACCTCTATTTCTTCGTTGACATAAACGAAATGATCGCAATCGTCAAGGGTATTAACCTCTTTTATTACTCGCTGGCAGTCGGTGTTCTCTTGTTAAACACGGTTTTCTTTTCTCTGGCTTGGCAGTATCTTTTGCGTCCCCTCTCGGTAAACGTTCCTTTCAGGAAAACTTTTCTGTTTGATTTGATTGGGTCCTTCGTTGATATTTTGGTTCCAGCTGAATCAATTAGCGGGGATGTTTCTAAAGTTTATCTAATGTCCAAGGGTTCAGGTGAAAATGCGGGCAAAGTTGTAGCGTCGATTGTGAGCCATAGGATTCTCTCTATGATAATAACATTGAGCAGTTTGATCATTGGTTCCACCTCGTTATTCATTATGCAATACAAACTTCCCTCGTTTGTCTTGAACTTGATACTACTCGTAGTTATCGGTATCATGATGTCGCTAGTTTTCATGTTTCTTATATGCTCAAAAGAGCAACTAACGCAGAAAATAATCGATTCGTTGTTACGTTTCTTTAATTTTGTTTTGAGGGGGCGCTTGAAACTAACTAGCCTAAGGTCCAAGGCAAGAAAAGCTTTGCGTGTTTTCCATCAATCAATGGAATTTTTAGGTGGGAATCCAAGAAGCTTGGTTTGGCCTGTGATTTTTTCCGTAGTAGCGTGGATTCTGAGCATACTCCTATCCTTTCTGGTCTTCGTTTCTCTAGATCACCCAGTTTCTTTTAGTGTAGTAATAATTGTTTACTCCATTGGTTGCACTATTCAAACGATTCCTCTGGGAATACCTGCTGAAGTGGGCCCCGTGGAGATTGTTATGATCAGCCTTTACGCCTTGCTGGGTGTTCCTGCTGGCATTAGCGCGGCGGCAACCGTTCTAGTAAGAATCATAACTGTGTGGTTCAAACTCTTCCTAGGCTTCGTGGCTTTCCAGTGGGTTGGAATAAAAACTTTGACTGGTGGTTCACGTTAAAACTTCGTTATTTCGCCGTATTTTCCAACGTTTATTCTCCACGCTCCCTTAAAAGACGTCACGAAGCCATTTTCGATCCGCAGAATATCTCCCACTTTTAGAGGGATAACCTTCTCATCCCACAAAACTAGTGTCATAGTGCCGGTTTCATCTTTCGCTTCCACCTCAAGTATTTCATGCTCAATACCCTTGCCAGTCGTGATTTGTTTAGGTTTCGAAATGTCTGACACTGTTACTTTGATGTTTACGGAACTCATTCCAGGCTTTAAGTCACGTATGTTCAACAGCTGGTCCTCATAGTCCTCAGAATTGCGTCAATCCGCTTGCCTACTAACGTCTCGACTCTTTTAAAATGTTTACTAAACAACCGATAAAGAAAAGTTGTGAAATGCGCATTTCATTGTATGGAGCTCAATCAGTATGATGGTTCTGCAGTGTAGCGAGTGTTCGGCTAGTTTTGAGCCGTATCCTCCTCGATATAAATGCGAGAAGTGTGGGGGTCTTCTAGGCTATACTTACGATTTTGAACGTTTGAGAGAAATCGAGTTCACTGGGCCTATCACGTTTTGGAAGTTTAAACTATTGCTACCAGAAGTCAGAAACATGGTGACGATGGGAGAAGGCGGCACACCTCTGCATAAGGCTGGGCGTCTCGCCAAAAAAATCGGCTTAAACGACGTGTACCTGAAAGATGAAACTCGAAACCCAACGAACTCCTTCAGAGACAGAAGCGCGGCGCTGATGGTTTCAAACGCCTTAGACTTGAAATACGATTCCGTTATTTGTGCCTCCAACGGAAACATGGGTGCCTCTCTGGCAGCCTACTGCGCCAAGTCTGGCCTCAACTGCCACATTATTGTTCCAGAAGCGGTCGATATGGGTAAGCTGGCTCAGATGTTAATCTACGATGCGGTTATTGAGGAACACGGAGAGATCGTTGACGAAACCAACAAGCGAGCAGAATCCTTGGCCCAGGAAACGGGGTGGTATCAAGCCACGGCTGAATTTAATCCCCTAGTGATTGAAGCCCAGAAAACCATCGCTTATGAAGTTGTGGAGCAGTTTGGAGTTCCCGAATGGTTTCTTGTTTCGATGGGAAGCGGCGGAACCATCTACTCCATTTGGAAGGGCTTCAAGGAGCTGCAAGCCCTAGGAAATGTTGACGCGTTGCCAAGGATGGTTGGCGTCCAAGCCCATGGTTGCTCACCCATAGTCGAGGCGCACCTGAAAAACGAATTAAAACCAGTCGCCTTTCCGAAGCCATCTACCCATGCTTTAGGAATTCTTGTGCGCAATCCATTGAATGGAAGATGGGCCCTTCAAGCAATAAAAGAATCTAGAGGCGTCGCCACCACGGTGCTGGATTCTGAAATCTTCGCCGCCGAACAGGAAATCGCTAGGCTTGAAGGAATCTTTGCAGAGCCAGCTAGCTCAGCCGCAATAGCAGCCCTCAAAAAACTGGTTCATCAAGGCGTAATAGACGAGGAAGACAAAGTTGTATGTCTCATAACGGGAAGCGGCTTAAAGGCAACAGACGTGCTTCAAGCCTTGGCGAAAAAGCGAAAAACCGCTGTTGTCGGCTTAGATTTGAGCACGAAAGAGAAGATTCTGCGAATCCTAAGCCAAAAGGACACTTACGGCTACGACTTATGGAAAAAAATTGGAAAGACCATGACCAGAGCCGCCATCTACCAACATTTGAATGATCTCTCCAAGAGGGGATTGGTGATCTCTCATGAAAAGGAGGGGCGAAAATACTTCAAGGTTACGAAACGTGGAAAAAGGGTTTTGCAGGCTATTGACGATTTAAAGGCGCTACTTTAATCCTCTGTAACGCAAAATTGTTAAATAGTATAGTTACAACTATACTAACAATCTGGAGGTCACAGAGAAGTGCGGTTCGCTTTGAAGGATCTATCCATCGTTGCCATGTTCACCGGAGTTGTCTGCGTGGCAACGGTTATTCTGAAAATTGATATTCCAGCGACCCATGGATTCTTCAATGTAGGAGACTCTATGGTTTATGTGACTGCCCTCCTTTTTGGGCCCGTCATAGGCGGGATAGCGGGTGGACTCGGGTCCTCTCTCGCCGATGTTCTTCTTGGCTTTCCATTTTATGCCCCTGGAACCTTTGTGGTTAAGGGAGTTGAGGGTCTAATCGTTGGTTATCTTGGACACAAGGTTCGCCCAAAAATGGAAGCTTCCGTGAAGTGGGATGCGCTTGGCGTATCTCTTGGTGTAAGCCTCGGAGGAATTGTATGCTATTTAGGGTTTACATATTACATCGGCATTTTCGGAAACTTCGTTATCGAGAAAATATTCTGGGTGGTTGTTGCAACTTTGCTGGGAATCTCCATTGCCTATTTCGGTATAAGTCGTAGGTCAATGGTCAATTGGCAAGTCGTTTCCATTATATGTGGAGGCACCGCAATGGTGCTGGGATACTATCTGTACGAAACTTTGCTACTTCCGCTTATTGTACCAGAATGGGAAATAATTGCCATTGCCGAAGTCCCCTTCAACATTGGTCAAGCCCTCATAGGTTTAATAATAGCTATGCCTATCGTGAGAACTGTTTGGCGCGCTCTTCCCTCTCTAGGGACTTAAAAGACGATTTGCATACCGAAAATTATCTGAAGAAAGCCAAGTGAGCTGACATATCCTTCTCCTAAATTATTTTGCAAGAGCCGTCCAAAGGTGATCGCTGACTGGTCTAACCAGTTCAACCCTTTCTCCAGTTCTTAAAACCATTTTTCTTCCAAACTCGGGTTCTGTTACTTCACCAATCACCGACGCAGGAACATCATTTTGCGACAACCTGCTTACGATTTCTTCTGTTTTTCCTTTCTCTGCTACGATGAGGAGGCATCCTGAACTGATGAGTTGTAGAGGATCTATTTCAAAATGCGCGCATATTTTTCTTGTCTCCTCAGAAACCAAAATTTTTTCTTCGTACATTTGGAATCCGACGTTTGAGGCGTCAGCTAGCTCATGTAACCCACCAGATACTCCCCCCTCAGTGGGATCATGCATTGCTAAAACTCCTCCAGTTTGGAAGGCGGTGAGGGCATCCTTGACCACACTGATTTTTGTAAAGAAGTTTTCAGCTTTTCTGACAAAGCTTTCGTCAAAAACTTTGAGGAGTTCTTTTCTTCTATCTGAAGCTAGGATGGCGGTTCCTTCTATTCCCGTTCCCTTAGTCATGATGATTGTGTTTCCTGTTTTCGCTCCGCTGGAAGTGACGTATTTTCCATTTTCTGCGATGCCTATGGAACAGCCGGTCACTATGGGGTGTTCTAGACCCGGTGTAATTTCGCAGTGACCCCCGATTATGGCTATGTTCAGTTGGCGTGCAGCCCTATCCATTTGATTACAAATTTTCTCAATAAGTTCTTCCTTCGAGCCTTTTGGTAGGAGTATACAAGAAGTGAACCATATGGGTCGGACTCCACAGGTGGCAACGTCGTTTGCACTTACATTCACGGCTAGCCACCCTAACCATTTTTCTGCTCCTGTTATGGGATCCGCTGCTATTGCAAGAACCTCTTTTCCAACCTTAACTATAGCTGCGTCTTCGCCAATCGAGGGTCCGAGAATAACGTCGTTCCTTTTCTTTCCTAAGTGCTTGAACACGATCTTTTGCAAAACTTCTGTTGGTACTTTACCCGGTAAGAAGCTCATTTTCCATTCCTGTATTTTGTATATCTAAAGCAGTTTAATAAAGAAGTTAAGGTAGCTACTGGAAACGGCGACTGACTTTTAGGGAGTGGGCGAGGGCGGAGGTGGAGGCGGAGGAGGTGCCACCTTTGGGGTTAAAGCTTTGATTTTCCTTCTTATCAGAATGCTGTCAACTATTAAAACTACGATGACCGCCAACAGAATCCAAACCATGATTGGCGTTGACTTTATGGTGTGAATTATGCTGTCTAGTGTTCCTGCAGGGGGAACCTCGCCCACGCCCCAACCCCAGTAGGCGCCAACGAGATATTCGTAAGGTTCCTTATCTTCAGGTTCTCCAGGCGGCTTGGGCGCAGGGTGTGCAAATTCCTTGTAGGTGGGAAGGTAGTAATACTCGGAGATTAGTCCAACTCGAACTATGTCTCGAAGATACTTGTCGGAGATGGTAACTTCCACCGGAACCCAGCCTATGTTTGGCATGTAAACCTCGCACCACGCGTGACCACCGCTGAAGATAACGCCCACATCTCCCCCCATGTCATAAAAGACTAGTCCCTCGAACAAGTTGGTTGGAACCCCGAAACCCCGCATAATCGCGACGAAGGCATCCGCGAAGTGTCGGCAAACACCATACCGCTTCGTTACGTTGCCTTCGACCGTTATCGTTTCATTCAATATCTGGCTAGCCCTCAACCTCTGAGCCGGGTAATCTTCGTGTTCCCTGTAAACCATGTTAGTGGAAAACCAATCTATGGCCGCGAAAACTATATCGTAAACGTCCTGAGAACCTCCAGTTGTTTGGTTAATTTCATCAATCACCTTCCGAACGGTTGAATTGTTATAATCCCAGTAATACCCCTCCTCTCTATATTTAGCGTCAACTGCCGCCTTAGCGATAGAAACATCTCCCACATGTTCAGACAAAATCAAGGACATGTCAACTTTAGATATGGAAAGCTTCATCCAAACCCCAACTTTGATTTCCTGATATGGCTGGACGTCTGCTAAGAAGAAATTAGCTCCATAAATCGCATCATGATCATTCTTAGATGCAGGATCGTATTTTTCAGTAGCAACGTTGTACTTTACGTAACCGCCCACTGACATCGGCTCCGTCTTTAAAAGACTGACTTTTGACCAGAAGTTGTTCGCCCAGAGGGGTATAGAAACATCGACATCAGATGAGGCATTTCTGTTATATCTATACACTAAGTAACCGTGCACATAAAGTGTTTTTTTGTCAAACGTTCGCCATTTGTTAGTGCTGGCTGCTCTGCTTAAATGGTTAGTTGGGATAAAAATCGTTGCGCAAATACCCATTATCAGAATGAAAGCGACTACAGCCTTTTTACGCATTTCCCGTGCCTCTTGTTATTTTCTGTCAATTCAAGCCTTTCAAGATGAATTGTGCCTTATAAACATGAGTTCCGCCCACGCCTTTTCATACAAGTTGTCAGAAATGTTCCATAATGCACTCAGTTTTATTCTATTGACATTTGTTTCAGCTTCAACCTCAAATCCTGCAATGTTGACCGGACGTCATTCCTTATAAGTCCCTTCCTTACGAATTCAGCGTCTCTTACGCGTCTTTTAGACTGCACTGCCAATCTCTTTACCCATGTTTTTCTGAAACTGGTTATGGAGTTTGATAGACCCTTCATAGTTGCCTTAGCTTCCTCAAACTTCTTGAGGAGAAGAAAGCCAACCGAAACCATGGACATTAGAAAGCTCAAAACTAAAAACCTCCACCAGAGGTTTCTAAGCTCATAGTTTTTGATCATGGTGCATGCTCTGTTTTTGGCAGAATGATAGACAGTTCCTGGATTTATTCCTCTTAGAACGCCGCCACGATGAACTACGACGGCTGACGGAACAAGAATCACCTTGTATCCTAGCAACCTTGTTCGTAGAGAAAAATCCGTGTCATCATCGTAAATGAAGTAGTCTGAGTCGAAGCCGCCGACTTCCTCGAAAACCTCTCTTCTGACTATGCAACAACCCGATGATGCAGCCAAAATTTCAAAATTATTTTTAAACTCATCTTCCTTTAAACCATAAGTCGCATGCCACGTTCCTAACGCGTCTATAGCCATACATGTATAGTCTAACAAGCGGCTGTCTTTTGCCAACACAATTTTCGCCTGGGCGACGCCGATGGACTCGTCGCCCTCCATAACCCTAACTAACTCTGAAAGCCAATTCTGGGGAACGTGTAAGCTTTCATTGTTTTCGCTGAGGCAAC
>Ga0315314_1000686_pt1 | contig 34457 bp, 36 predicted proteins | sample TDP9_MG_FD_203631 | JGI IMG/M metagenome (GOLD analysis project Ga0315314, IMG submission 203631) | Freshwater sediment microbial communities from Lake Towuti, South Sulawesi, Indonesia - TDP9 | ecosystem: Environmental > Aquatic > Freshwater > Lake > Sediment | place: Indonesia: South Sulawesi... | reverse complement strand
CTTCCCGCCTGACAGAACTTTACATCCCGAAGGACTTCATCGTTCACGCGGCGTCACTGCGTCAGGGTTTCCCCCATTGCGCAAGATTCCCCACTGCTGCCTCCCGTAGGAGTCTGGACCGTATCTCGATTCCAGTGTGGCCGAACACCCTTTCAGGCCGGCTACTGATCGTCGCCTTGGTAGGCCATTACCCTACCAACTAGCTAATCAGGCGCGGACTCATCCCTGAGCGGTCTCCGAAGATCGAAAACCTTTTACTACTGAATCCTGCGATTCTGTAGTCTTACGGGGTATTAGCTCCGCTTTCGCAGAGTTATTCCCCTCTCAGGGGCAGATTATCCACGTGTTACTCACCCGTTTGCCACTGTCCAGCACCGACTTTCTTGCGAAAATTGGTACTGAACCGTTCGACTTGCATGTGTTAAGCGCGCCGCCAGCGTTCGTTCTGAGCCAGGATCAAACTCTCCATAGAAACTTATTAACAACTTGAATTGTCCAGGGTTACCTGGCTTATAGGCTCCTATTGTTTTTTCAAAGAACTATATACCATTATAATTATATCACATTCTGATTTCTTTGTCAAGAGCCTTCTCTACTTTAGGAAAAAAATATCGTTTTTTCCCTCCACAACAGAACTAATGGAAACTCCTTAAGAAAGCTCTCCTATTTATTCACAAAGAACAATCCGCATGTTAATATCAGTGATAGATTTATGATGGGAAGATAGATTTTAGTCTTTAAAGAAAAGAACCTGAAGGTAACTTTGGCGGGATTTCAAGTCTTTCGGAGAGGAAAAATTTTTTTCTCCGAGGCATCCCTCCCTTCTTTTTCTAAAATAGTAACAAACTTTTTATTAATTGTCAAGTGCTTTTTTACAAAATCTATTTTATAAGGCCTTCCGGGAGGTTGTCTATTTCTAGTGATTTCAAGAATTCTTTGTTTGACTTAGTAGTCTGGAGCTTCTCTAGCAAAAACTCCATCGCTTCAACTACATTCAAAGAGCTCAAAGCCTTTCTCAGAATCCATACCTTGTTCAATTCATCTTCGGAAAGAAGGAGTTCCTCTTTTCTGGTCCCGGAACGGTGAATATCAATTGACGGAAATACTCTTTTGTCCACTAATCTACGGTCGAGATTGGCTTCCATATTCCCTGTCCCTTTAAACTCTTCAAAGATGACATCGTCCATCCGGCTTCCCGTATCAACAAGTGCCGTAGCAATAATCGTCAGGCTTCCCCCTTCTTCAATGTTACGGGCAGCTCCGAAAAATCGCTTGGGCTTCTGAAGAGCGTTAGAATCCAGACCACCAGACAATACCCTTCCTGAAGAGGGAGTTACGGTATTATAAGCCCTCGCCAAACGGGTTATGCTATCAAGCAAGATGACCACATCTCTCCTATGTTCGACCAGTCTCTTTGCCTTTTCCATAACCATTTCTGCCACCTGAATGTGGCGATCCGCCGGTTCGTCAAAGGTTGAAGAAATCACTTCTCCTTTTACTGACCTCTGCATATCAGTGACTTCTTCAGGTCTTTCGTCTATAAGCAATACTATCAGAGTGACCTCTGGATGATTAGTGGTAATACTATTTGCAATCTGCTGCAACAGAATAGTTTTCCCTGTCCGAGGTGCAGCAACGATGAGTCCTCTCTGCCCCTTTCCAATGGGAGTCAAAAGGTCCATTACCCGCATAGATATTTCCGTAGGTTTAGTTTCCAGTCTAATTCTTTCATCTGGGTAGAGAGGAGTCAGATTATCAAATAGCAACCGTTCCCGAATATTCTCTGGATTTTCGCTATTCACCGCTTCCACCCGTAGCAAGGCGAAGAAACGTTCACCCTCTTTTGGGGGACGAACCTGGCCGGATACAGTATCTCCCTTATTTAGACCGAAACGCTTAATTTGTGAAGGAGAAATATAGATATCATCCGGGCCCGGCAAATAATTGTTGTTAGGAGACCTCAAGAATCCGAAACCATCTGGCAAAATTTCCAGCACCCCTTCATCAAATAAAAGGCCATTAGATTCAGCCTGGGCATGCAAAATCTTGAAGATCAGGTCCTGCTTCCTGAGGCCGGATATCCCTTCCACTTTCAACTCTTTTGCCTTTTTTGTCAAATCTGCTATAGTCATCTTGGACAAGGCACTTATATCTAATGGAGTTCTTTCCACTATCTGTTCCTCCTTATGTTATGGTACAAGACATACCGGAAAGAGATAAACTAAAGGAAAATTTCTAGGATTTGATAAATGAACAGGATTACGTTGAGGTATGCTTACATCGGCTTGATAATTTAGATTACAACATTTTAGAACTTTTGTCAATAGATATTTTCTTGTCCTCTTCAAGCGAAGATAGAGCCAAGTAAACTGGAATAAGATTCCCAAATCGTCTTACACTGCTTTAATAAAAGTCTTTCAATATTGGATTTAGATCTGTAACTATTTGTTCTTGAAACTTAATCTACCCGGTCGGGATATTCGAAGGGAGTAACAGGCTCCGACTCACCTGTCTTTTTTTCTCCACTCTTCCTCTTCCTCTTGAAATAGCCTACAGGCAGGCCACTCTCCTCGTCGCTATCAACAGCGATAAGCTCCCAGTCATCTTTTTCAAGACTTCTAATAAATGCTTCCTGTTCAGCAAAGGTTGGCATCCCTCCCTTCTTTATTCTGTCCAGTTCAAAGTCTTTAAATGATTTCAACGCTTCTAATTCAGTCCCGGGGCTAAGTCCCTGGGGATAGAATCTATTACAGAAATTCCTGAATTCTTCACTTTCTACTCCCAGTTCTTTCCATTCCTGAAGAGCCTTAGTATAGAGTTGTGCTTTTGCCTCGGGCATAAGGAATCCTACCTTGTATTCCCACTTAGATTTGCCTCCTAACACAAAGCCAGTGATAAGAAAAATCACCGGAACCAGAATTATTCCCACCAATAGTTTCCTATTCATCTTACCCTCCCATTTCCTGTACCAGGAAAAGTTTCCCGGCACATAAATTTCGCCTGTTTCTACATTCACTTCAGTTAGCTGTAAAATCTAAGTATCATATAAAAGTCTGGATTATCAACTCATAATAAAATTCTATCTGAGATTATTTTCTATCAGGTTCTGCAACTCTTGCAAATTGGGTAGGGTAGTCACATCAGCCAGGTAGATTCCGCGCTGTGTTCCTTCCCTCCAGGCTATATACAATATCTTGTCCTCCGCAGGCGAGAAGAGAGGACTTGTATTTCCATAGTATCTTTCTCCTAAAAGCTCTCTTCTATTTCGCCCATCTATATCAACTACATAGATTCCTTTCCAGCCGAAAAACCCTGCACCAGGCTTTCCCCGATAAGATTTACCACTACTTAAAAATAGTACTTTCTTCCCATCTGCAGAGAAAGATGGAAATTTGTTGTAGGATTTATCGCTAACGATACACTCCTTATCTCTTCCTTTAGTGTCACATACGTAGATTCCACTATTATCCAGTGAGTCGATCTTGCCATCCTTATTTGTGTCTCTTCTCCTACTCAAATAGACTATTTTGGTGCCGTCTGGAGAAAAAACAGGAAATGAGTTACTGTATTTATCACTAACAATCTCCTGTTCATTCTTGCCGTCACTATCTATAATATATATACCGCTATTGTCACGCAAATCAATGCTCCCGTCCCTGTTCGTATCTCTTCTCCAACTGGCATAAACTATTCTTTGACCATTAGGTGAAAAAGAAGGAAAAGTGTTATCATATTCATCACTCACTATCTGTTTTTCATTCATACCATGAATACCTATTGTATAAATTCCGCTATTATACTTTCGCCAGCTCACAAATAGAATCTCGTCGCCATCGGGAGAGAAGCATGGAAATTTATTATGATACTCGTCAGAAACTATACATTTTTCATATCCTGTGTCTAAATCTATTACATATATTCCGGGATTATCAAGCAGATCGATCTTGCCATCTCCATTAGTATCCTTTCGCCTACTCAAATATACTACCTTGCTCCCGTCTGGTGAAAAACGGGGATAGGTATTCTGATGGTCATCGCTTACAATCTGTCTTTCATTTTTCCCATCTATATCAGTTATATAAATACCAAAATTATCCTTTTCATCAACTACCCCGTCGCCATTAGTGTCTCTTCGGATGCTACAAAAGACTATTCTCTTGCCATCGCGAGAAAATGCTGGAAAGGCATTGCGATATTCATCGCTTACAATTTTTTTCATACCAGTCAATTCACAAATTTTTCTAATCATCTTTTCTGACGGCCCCAGGGCAATTATTTCTCGAAGGACCCTTTTTGTATTTGGAAGATCTCCATTATTAAAATAGGCCTCTGCTAATAGATAGTAGGTGTTAATGTCTCTTCTTTTAGAAATCGCTATTGAAAACTGCTTAATAGCACTGTCAAAAATTCCCAGCTCAAATAGTTGTTGCCCTCTCTTGACTTCCTTCATTTTTCCAAAAAGGTGCATGGCTATAGCTTACATTAGTAAGAATAATCCATCCTTACAATAAAAGCATCCTTAATAAGTTTGATGTGGTCCGGATAGACTGAAACTACGTCAAATCTAAGATCTTGCTCACAGATTTTCTTCTCCTTAAGATATGTTAAAGCTACTTTAGCAAGTTTCATTTGTTTACGCCAGTCCACTGCCTCTTCGGGTAAGCCGAATTCCTGCGATTTTCTCGTCTTGACTTCCACAAAACAGAGGACATTATTGTCTTTAGCAATGATATCGACCTCACCCACAGAACAACGGTAATTTGTTTGCATAATCTTATATCCTTGCTTCTTTAAGAATTTTACAGATACGTTCTCTCCTCTTCTACCCAAATTTATTCTTTCATTGCTCACTTATTTTCCTTTCTTTAACCCGAGCCGCTTTGCCTATCTTTTTACGCAAATAATACAACTTTGCTCTCCGAACTCTTCCGCTCTTAATAACGCTAATCTTTTCAATCTGGGGAGATTGGAGGGGAAAGATCTTTTCCACCCCTATGCCATAAGAAAGCTTCCTCACGGTGAAAGTCTCGCCCATACCTTTTCCTGAACGGCCAATGACTACCCCCTCAAAGGCGTGAACCCTTTCACTCCCGCCTTCCGAGACCTTTGAAACGACTTGCACTGTATCTCCCACATTGAAGTACGGTAAGTCTTTCCTTAACATCTCTTCAGTCGCCTTCTTCAACAGATCATTCATATCACTTTCACTTCCTTCCAAGTTCCTCCAGGATTTTTCGGTCTTCCGGAGAAAGCTCTATTTTCTTTAAGAGATCCGGCCTCTTATTCAGAGTGTTTTCTAACGCCTTTTGTCTTCGCCACCTTCTGATTCTACTATGGTCGCCTGATAGAAGGAGTTCGGGAACAGACAATCCTTTAAACTTCCGTGGCCGCGTGTAGTGTGGATAGTCTAATAGCCCCTGGTAAAAAGAATCGTTCTCAAAAGATTCCTTTTTATGCAAAACCCCTGGCAATAGCCTTACCAGGCAATCGATAATTACCATTGCCGGCAATTCTCCACCTGTCAAGACATAATCACCAATTGAAATCTCATCAGTAACTAAGTTCTCTTTGACTCGCTCGTCGACTCCCTCATAATGTCCGCAGATGAAGATTAGATGCTTCTGCTCTGAAAGTTCCTTTGCTTTCGCCTGGTTAAAGGTTTTCCCCTGAGGAGTCAAAAGAATGATCCGGGCCTTACTTTTTGCCTTTTCGCTTCTCAAAATTTTTTCTACAGCGCGAAATACAGGCTCTGCTTTCAAAACCATTCCCGCCCCTCCACCGTAGGGATAATCGTCCACAGTGGAGTGTTTATCCAAGGTAAAATCGCGTAAATTATGGGTCTTAATCCTAACGATGTTCTTCTGTTGCGCCCGTTTTAGGATACTTTCTTGAATTACTCCTTCAAATACTCCTGGGAATATAGTTATTACATCAATTTGCAATTTTGGCTTCAATTATAATCCCTCAGGAAGATGGACTACCATTATCTTCTTATTAATGTCCACTTTTCTAACCAATTTTCTTAGAGCCGGAAAGAGAATTTCTCTATTGTCCTTCTTGATTACATAGACATCGTTTGCACCTGTTCCAAAAATATCCACAATTCTTCCAAGCTTCTTAAGTCCACTTTCATCCATAGCAAAGACTTCCATTCCCATTAAGTCCTGAACATAATAGACTCCGCTCGCTAGTCGAATTCTCTTGCACGCCACCTTATACTTCTTCAATTGATTTGCCTGGGCAATACTATCATAGCCAGCAAATTTCAAGATGATAAATCCCTTATGTTCTCTCATGTCAAGTATCCGGGCTTCCCTTTTCTCCCCATCGCGGCTCACTAAATAGACATCCCTTATACTCTCCACGACATTAGTTCTATTTTTTCTGACGAAAATTGATTGAGGTATATATGGAACGACTTTAACTTCACCCTTACGCCCTTGCGTATTTACAATTTCTCCCAAAAAAACTAAATCCTCATTATTTTCTTCCATTATTTGATGACCTCGAGCGTGACTCGCTGCCCTGACTTCACCGACGCGGCATTAAGCAATGTACGAAGTGCCTTAATGGTTCTTCCCTGTTTACCAATTACTTTACCTATGTCTTCTTGCGCTATGGACAGTTCTAGAATTATGTTTTGTTCTCCTTTTACTTCTTTAACTTTGACCTTCTCAGGATTATCTACTAACTTCTTGACTATATAAAGAACTAAATCTTTCAACTTCTTCCTCAGTAACTAAATAATGATGAGGGTTTAATTCTTGGCAATTATCTCTTTGCCCTTTGAATTTTCAGCATACTTCTTACTGTTGGCGAAAGCAACGCACCCTTGCCCATCCAGGCTACAATCTTTTCTTGCAAGAAAGTAGCTTTTCCCTTCCCCGCAATAGGATTGTAATGCCCAATAATTTCTAATACCTGTCCATCCCTTCTTTTCCTCGAATCGACTGCCACAATGGTGTAAACCGGGCGTTTATGTGTCCCAATCTTCTTCAATCTAATGACTATTGGCATGCTTTCCTCCTTCTATAGTTCATAAATCAAAAATTACAGCCTCGTTCACCATCTATTCTCCCGTCGGGAAGGTTTTCTGTCCTTCAGGAATCCTTGATTTCTAAGCGAGTTGCACTCTCCATTAGATGAGTTTAACCCCAGGACACTGTCGCTTCTAACGAAGTTTGCCGCCAGGTCTCCTTTCACAGAGCCTGCCTAATTTGCGAAGATCCTCAATTGCTTTCCGGGGATCGGGCGAACCGAAAATGTACTCTCCGGCAACCAGAATATTCGCGCCGCTATCTATCGCCGACCGCCCGGTTTCAAGGTCGATTCCACCATCAACTTGAATATCCACATCGAGTCGATTTTTTGAAATGTAGTTTCGGAGCTCGGTAATTTTGGGCAAAACAGAACTAATGAACCTCTGCCCCCCGAAGCCCGGCTCTACTGTCATCAACAGGGTCGTATCGATTCGCCCTAAATGACTCAACAAAGGGTCGAGAGGCGTTTGGGGATTGAGAGCGATTCCAATTCCCAATCCCTCCTTTTTAATCGCGCCAATTCCCTCTCCAAGATTAATACAGGCTTCAGCGTGGACTGTTATATTTTCTGCTCCAGCTTCGGCAAAGACGGATATAAATTTCTCAGGATTCTCTATCATCAGGTGCACGTCAAGGGGGAGTTTCGTTATCCGATTTATAGCACTGACGACTCCAGGCCCAAAAGAAATATTCGGGACGAAGTGACCATCCATAATATCGAGATGGAGCATATCGGCTCCTGCTTCTTCAATTAAACGTATGAATTCTTTTAAGTTAGTAAAGTCGCAGGTTAGAATAGAAGGAGCAATTTTAATCACAATTCAATCTCCCTAACCAGAATATTGTTGACAAATATTCTCGCCTTTGCTTTCCCTAAAACTTGTATGGGCAAGGAAATCTTCGTCCCCGGAGAATGCATTTTGTGGTAGACTTCCCTTTCGCCTTGCCCATCGACTACCACAATGAGGACATCTTTATCCAGGACTCCCTGGGAAACTTCGTAATATATTGTTGCTTCACGGATTATTTGGTGCACTTCGGTTCTCTTTGCCACAGTTAAGTTCACAATACTATTTACATCGATGATTTCACCCGGGTCAGGTTCTTGCCTCAAAATAGTCCCTTCAGGGACGCTGTCATTAACAGTTTCTTTGATTTCACCCAAAGGTAAATTGGCATCCCTCAATACCTTTCGGGCACTACGGATATTTTGCCCGATTAGATTGACCATTAAGGGTACCTCTGCTTCTCCAGCCGGACCGAGACTTACCACTAAGTTAATCATGTTTCCTCTAGCAATAATTTCCTCAGGAGAAGGGTCTTGTGCTATTACAAAGTCCTTTTTTATTTCTTCCGAGTAACTTCCTGTTTCTTCACCCAGAACCAATCCTGCCTGACGAAGGAGAATCTTTGCCTCGCGTAAGGACTTACCCACGAGCTTAGGAACCAAAACAACCTGACCACCAGAACTAATTATAACCTTAATAGCCTTTCCTTCCTTAACCAGGGAACCCGGCAGTGGCTCCTGGGAAATAATGCTGCCGTCTGGTACATTCTCATTGTATTGTTCACCGACTTTCTTGATGTATATTTCTTGGTCACTCAGAATCTGAAGAGCCTGGCCTACAGTCTTCCCGGTCAGGTCAGGAACCATGACCTCTTTCTTCTGGTGAACCACCACCCCCATTAATTGGTCGAAAATGAGAATTCCGAATACTATAAGCCCAAAAGTAGCCAGAACAATCTTAACAAGTTTCTTCACATCTTGTTGAAGAGAAAAAAAACCAAGTAATATAGCAGAGAGCATAACAGATATTAAAATTAGAATTCCTATTATTATTTTCATAACCTAACCTTAATACCAAATTTCAAATTGACCGAGCGACTCCCGAAACTACCCATTTACTTCGGCACCCTAAAGGATGCCCCACCAGTGTCGGTCGGGCACTGTTTACAGTGCCGTTCTCTGTAAACTATTCCATAGTTATTCACGGGTTCGATGAATCGAACCCCATCCCACCTTTACTAACCACCCCTTATAGAGATAGTTTGAGAAGAGCTTTGGGAATTTCAGCCAAAAAAACGAGGACGCCCTTCTTAGTTTTCAAGCAAATCATTGTCTGACGATCCCCGATGAAATCGGGGAGGAGGAGTTCTGATTTGCGCTTTGCGTAGTCCGAAGTTTTTTGGCGTCAAGAAATTCCCCAGCGATGAACAAACTATCTTTTATATCTCTTTTCACATCCTCACCATCCGACAGGCAAACATACCGTCCATGTGATGGCGATGAGGATAAATCTTCAAGAAGCCTTTCTCATCAACCAGTTCATCATCAGAAACGGGAAGATACTGTTTAACTGACTCTAGACGGAACAATGGTCTTTCTCTAAGGAATTTATCAATAACTTTCTCGCCTTCTTCCGGTTCCAGACTACACACCGAGTAGACTAGAACACCTTTCGGTTTAATGCATTGGGAGGCACCCTCTAAAATGGCAGATTGTATCTGCGGCATTTTGACCAGGGTCTCCCGATAATCCCTGTTCCAGCGAACCTCGGGCTGACTCTGGATAATTCCTATACTGGAACAGGGCGCATCCACAAGACATCGGTCAAACTTTTTCGAGTAGACCGAACCGGCCTGGGTCACATCCAAAAGTTCTGCTTTCGCATTGGTTACTCCCAAGCGTTTGCAGTTCTCCTTAATCATCTCCAAGCGAGTCTTACGAATATCTAAAGCAAGTATTGAACCTGTATTTTTCATAAGTTCAGCCATATGTGTGGTTTTCCCACCCGGCGCAGCGCAAGCGTCAAGCACGTTTTCTCCAGACTCGGGTGCAAGAATATGACTGATAAGTTGAGAACTCTCTCCCTGGACAGTAAATAGACCCTTCTTGAAGGATTCCAATTGGGTAAGAGAAACAAAATCTCTTATCTTTAATGCAGCAGGAGAAACTGAGCTCACCTCCACTTTCAAATCTTCCTCTTCCAGCGTATGGATAAGCTCTTGTCGGGTAGTCTTTAACGTGTTGGCGCGAATAGAAAGCGCGGGGGCTTGATTGTTGACTTCGCATAGCTGAATTGTTTCCTTTTCCCCAAATCGTGACAGCCAGCGCGTAATTAGCCACTGTGGATGAGAATACTTTATGGAAAGATAAAAAGATAGGTTTTTCTCCGGGTCAGGATAGATAATATCTTTTCTACCATCGCTAACTGCACGTAGCAGAGCATTGACCAGGGAAACAACACCGCTGTGTTCAAACTCCTTACTCATCTCAACTGCCTCATTAATTGCTGCGTAGGCAGGAATCCTGTCGAGGTAAATTAGCTGGTAAGCTGCCAACCTCAATATATTTCTCATATAAGGGGAAAGCTCTTCTATCTTTCGCCTGAAACTATAGGTATTCAATACCCAATCCAAAGTATTGAGATGCCGAATCACCCCATAGACCAATTCGGTAACCAGCGCCCTATCCTCTTTCGATAACTCATATGTCGAAAGAGCACTATCCAGCGCAATTCTACTGTACGCATTTTTTGCTTCAATTTTATACAGAACTTCCAATGCAATTCTCCTGGCAGATAATTTCATTGTTTGCCCCAAATATCGCCAACTTTTAGCCGGGCACCCTGAACATAATCGTAAGCTCCCTGAATAGATTTGCCTTCCGGCTGAATCCGAGTAACCAGAAGTCCTCCTTGGCCGCAGGCGATTACAAATCCTTCTCCTTTTCTAATTTCCACAATCTGTCCCGGCTTAGGAAAACTTCTCTTATTCGCCCCCAGAGGTACTGGCGCAATCTCAGCCTGTAATATCTTCACTCTCTTCCCCCGGTTTACTCTAATCCAGGTTCCGGGCCAAGGGTTGAGCGCCCGAATTCGATTGAGTATCCTTTGAGATGAGTCATTCCAGAAAATCTGACCATCACTCTTTTTCAACAAAGGTGCATAACTCACCCTATAGTCATCCTGAGGGTGGGCGGAGTCTTTCCCCTCCCTTATCAAATCGAGGGTCTCTCCCAGCAAATTGACTCCCTGTTGGCATAATTTCCCCAGTAAACTCAAGTAGCTATCTTCACGGTCTATAGAAATCTTTTTCTGTAGAATAATTTCTCCTTCGTCCACTTTTTCTTTCATAAATATTGATGATACTCCTGTGTACGAATCGCCATTAAGAAGTGCCCATTGCACGGGAGCCGGGCCACGATACCTGGGAAGCAGAGAAAAATGGATATTCACGCAACCCTTCTTCGGAATACTCAAAACTTCAGGAGGGAGGATTTTTCCAAAGGCAATAACCACAATCAAATCTGGGCTTAACTCTCTCACGCTTTCCACAAAACTGATGTCGTTAATCCTCTCCGGTTGAAATACAGTAAACTTTTTTTGCAAAGCAAATCTCTTCAGTTCCGAATATTCCAAACGGTGTCCCCTCTTGCTCGGGCGATCTGGCCGGCTGACAACAGCTGCAATTTCGTCGCTCTCCATTATCTTTCTCAAGAACTGGACGGAAAAATTGGGTGTTCCCATAAACAAGACACGCACCTTGTATTCCTCGTCTCAATTGAATGTTCCCAAGCTTAAGATAGCGCGAAGTATTTTTCAATACTAACAAATTTCCTATATTTATACAATCTTTGTTTCCCACTCAAAGCATACTGAGAGGGTCAACATCAACATTAATCTCTACACCTTTCCACTCAAATCCAAGCTGGTGTCTCTGGAAAAATTCGCTAATGCACTTCATCTCCCTGGTTTTGATAATAATCTGCCACCGATATTTTCCTGCAATCTTATGCAGCACAGCTGGTGTAGGTCCCAGTATTGTAGCTTGACTAATCTCTCTTCTCAACAGAGAAACAATCTTCTCCGATGCTTCCATGACTTTTTCTTCATCCTTACCTCTTACCAAAATAATTATCAGGTTACTAATGGGAGGATAATTCAATTCTTTTCTGAATTCTATCTCCCTGTCGTAGAATGAGCGGTAATTATGCGTAAGTGCCATATTTATGCTGTAATGGTCGGGGTTGTAAGTCTGCACGATAACCTCGCCGCCTTTGGGTCCTCGCCCGCTGCGCCCCGCCACTTGAGTAATCAAAGAGAAAGTTCTCTCCGCAGAGCGGAAATCTGGTAGATTTAAAGCTGTATCCGCTGAAATTATTCCAACCAGAGTAACATTGGGAAAGTCCCATCCCTTGGCCACCAGCTGAGTCCCAACCAAGATATCGACTTTTTGCTGGCGGAATGCGGTAAATATTTTTTGTGCAGCGTGCTTATAGCGCATCGTATCTATATCCATTCTCATGACTTTTGCCCGGGGAAACATCTTTCTCACGACTTGTTCAACTTTCTCAGTTCCAGTCCCGAAATAGTGAATTCTTCTACTGCCGCACCTGGGGCAGAATCTGGGCGTTTGGTCGTGATGATTGCAATAGTGACATTTGACCCTGTTCTCATCTAAATGGTAAACCATAGAGACGCTACAATTTGGACATGTTAATGCGAAGCCGCATTCTCGACATAGAATAAATGTTGAATAGCCTCGCCGATTCAAGAAGATAATAATCTGTTCACCTTTTTCTAATCTATCACCAATGGCACGGGAAAGTTTCTGAGAGAAAATGTCTCGATCGCTTCTTTTTCCAGATTCTTCTCGCATATCAATTATCTGTACTGAAGGAAGAGACTTCTCATATACCCTTTCAGGAAGAGTCAGTAGTCTATACGGTCTTGCTCCCGTAAGAGCACGATGGAAAGCCTCCAGGGAAGGAGTCGCTGAACCCAGAACCAGAGTTGCTCTCTCCAGCTCTGCCCGCCTCTCTGCTACTTCTCTCGTATGATATAGAGGTCTTTTTTCCTGCTTGTAAGAAGTATCATGTTCCTCATCAATTATTATCAGGCCCAAATTGGGAAAAGGTGCAAAAATAGCCGACCTTGCTCCAATCAATATATCTATATTCCCGTGGTAAGTTGATCGCCAGGTTCTATACCTCTCGCCTCGAGAAAGCCGGCTATGCCAGAGGCCGATTCGCCTGGGTCCGAATCTTTGTTCAAAGATACTGACAAACTGTGGGGTTAACGATATTTCAGGAACCAAAAATATTGACTGTCTTCCCACTTCCTGAGCTTGAGCTATGGCCTGTAGGTAGACTTCAGTTTTACCACTGTCAGTCACGCCATGGATAAGAAAAGTACCAAACCTTTTATCCTTTATATTGTTCTGAATGGGTTTTAGTATCCTCTTCTGCTGTGGAGAAGGTATAAGTGCAGGGAAGATTTTGGGTTCTTCCTCTTTAACCTTTTCACGTAATTTTACTGACCGAAAATTGTGGGGAAGTATTGTATCCAGAGCCTGACCTAGAGAACAGACATAGTATTCGGATATCCACCGAGCAAGCTCCAAAAGATTTTCAGAAATCAAAGGCTCTGTATCAATGAATTCTTCAGCCATTTTTAGGCCTTTTGACCCTGGCTTTTTCATACTATCTACAACATATCCTATCATTTCCTTACCTGCAAACGGCGCCACTACTCTCCTTCCCACAAGTCTTTCTGACTCCAATTCAAATGGGAGCAAATACTGAAAAATTCTATTAAAAGGAATAGGAAAAACAACTGACAAACATCTTTGCATCGCCATAAATGACTCTCAGCACCCTTCACATCAAAGGATAGGTGGCAAAATGAACAAACTATCCTTTAGACCCTAAACTTTTCAGCCCAATCGCTTATAATTGGACACTTCCAGTAGTTACCTCTAAGAACTTGAACAATTCCCACAAGAGAAAGGAAAAAAAGAATCAAGGACCCTCCCGCAAAAATCAACTGGCCCAGGACTGGAATTATGTTTACGGCCACAAGAGCGACTTCCAGAAGAAAAATAACGAATCCCTGCCTGGCATGAAAAACGGCAAACTTGTTAACTCTCTTTGAAAGCGTCGGAATCATCCTCAACGTGGAGAAATAAACGATAGGAACCAGACACAGAACTGATAGGTAAGCTATAACTCCAAAAATCTTCCCCTCTGCAATTATCTGCTCTTCCTCTCTGGGGCCTTCTACCACAAGAATTACCTCCCTATCTTCATAGCCTCTTTTATCTTCTTCATATCTTCCCATACCTCACTTTTTCTCTCCGGGTCTCTCAAGAGATACGCAGGATGGTAAGTGGGGATAACTTTTATAGGCTTTCCGAACTCCCCATAAGGCGGGTAGAAATCATAGTATTTCCCACGAACTTTCCCGATACCCTCACCCAAGTTAAGGAGGGCTTTGGTAGCAGGCGAACCCAGGGTGCAGATAATTTTGGGTTTGATAATTCCAATCTGTTTAAGCAGAATAGGAAGACATTGAGCTACCTCATCCTGACTCGGGGGTCGGTCGTTACCTCTCATCTCTGGGTGGTTGGGATCTCTCATAGGATGACATTTCACAATATTGGAGATGTACACTTTTTCTCTTGTCAATCCAATGGATTCGATTATTTTAGTCAATAGCTGTCCCGCTTTCCCCACAAAGGGAATTCCGACCCGGTCTTCGTCGAAACCGGGTCCCTCACCAACAAACATCAATTCAGCCTTCGAATTCCCTGCTCCAAACACCAAATTTATTCTCGTTTCTGCCAGATTGCAGTTCCGACAATCCTTCACGCTCCTTGCCAGGTCATCCAAGGCTTGTGATTTCCCTGTGGGTTGTTCCTGAGACTGCATAAACTCGTTCATTCCCCTATCTCTTTCTTGCTCCAGAAACTTCCTGGTTATTGAAATCAACTGAGAAAACTCTTTCCGTCTATTCAATGCTAAGTCCCAAATTCATTCCATTAGTATTTTTAATTCGGTTAGCAGCCTTTCGGCTATCTTTTCCTTGCTTGTTTCGCGTAAAAATATTTTTTTTCCTGATTTTGTGAAAATATTGACCGTGGCTTTGTTTCGACCCATGGCTTGTGGAGTGTTAGCTATTATCATATCGAGATTCTTTATTTTCATCTTCTTCCGCGCGTTTCTTTCCAAATCTCTTGTCTCCAAAGCAAATCCAACTAATAATTTCGCACCTTTCCTTTTCCCCAATTGACCAATAATGTCGGGGTTCCTTATCAAATTTATGCTTTTTCTACGGACGTTGCTCTTAATTTTCTCTTTTTCTTTCCTATCCGGGCGGTAATCGCTCACCGCAGCGGAAGCGATAACCACATCGGAATGGGGAAAGCGCTTTATGACTTCCTTCTCCATCTCCAAGGCAGATTCCACAAATACGGTCTCTACTCCTTCTGGCGGGGTAATATTTGTGGGTCCGCTAACTAATATTACCTCCGCTCCTCTTCTTTTCGCTACTTCAGCCAGAACATGTCCCATCTTGCCGGAAGAAGCATTCGATATAAACCTCACAGGGTCCAGGTATTCATGCGTGGGACCAGCGGTGATAAGGAAGACCTTACCAGCCATATCTTTTTCTATCTCCAGAATATCCTTAACACTTTCCAGAATCTCCTCGTTTTTAGCCAACCTTCCCCAGCCAATCTTTCCTGAGGCAAGCTCGCCGTAATCAGGTCCAACAAATCTGAATCCTTTCTCTTTTAATTTTTTAATATTGGCTTGGGTGAAGCTATTCTCGTACATAGTTTCGTGCATTGCCGGTGCTATCAAGACAGGCGCCCTGGTAGCCAAGACAGTGGCCGTCAGTAGATTATCAGCAATGCCGGTGGCCAACTTTGCAATAGTGTTGGCTGTAGCAGGGACAATCAAGATTAAGTCCGCTTTTTCAGCCAGGGAAATATGCTCGAGCTCCCACTCTTCCGGCAAATCAAAAAGATTTATATGTACTTTATTTCCAGATAAAGTCTGAAGGGTTAAAGGCGTCACAAAACAAGCAGCTGATTCGGTCATTACTACAAAAACATCTGCCCCCAGCCCTTTCAAGCAAGAGACTATGCCGCAGGCTTTGTAAGCAGCAATACTGCCCGTCACACCCAAGACGACCTTTTTCCCGGAAAAAGGTCTATTTTTCTTCAGGTTTCTTTTTTCGGACACTTTCCTCTTTGGAACCCTTTCCCTTCGAGTTTTCCTTCGCTTCCGGCTCTTTACTGACTACTTCGTGAAGAGCTTGCACGATTAGCTCGGGCGTAATTTTAATTTTTCCGTCTTTCTTAGCTTTCTCTTTTAATACCTTCGAAGCTGAAAGGATTAGTTCGTATTTGTTAGACACGTTATTAAGCAACAATTTATCAAGCGGCGCTTTAGCTTTATCTTTTCCCATTTTTTCTACTCCGACCAAAATCTGATGTTTGGCAAATTTAAAAAGTTCGCTTTAAAGGCCTAATTTTCGTATCTTTTCTTTTGACCTCTTTACTCTATTCTTTTCAGCCATCACAATATTCTTGAGCTGCTCCAAGGCATCTACCAATCGGTCATTAATCACCAGATAATCATAACTTCCTATAAGTCCTATTTCCCACCGAGCGTTGGTAAGTCTTTTTCTGATGGTCGCTTCGTTGTTTCTCCCTCGGCCCTTGAGCCTTCTTTCCAATTCAGAAAATGAAGGAGGCGCAAGAAAGATGAACACCGCCTGAGGATACTCCTTCTTCAACTTCATTGCACCCCGCACATCTATGTCCAATATTACATTTTTTCCTTTAGCAAGATTTCTTTCCAGAAAATCCTTTGGAGTACCATAGTAATGGCCATAGACCAATGCCCACTCCGCAAGCTCACCCCTCTTAATCTTGTCTTTAAACTCACTCTCAGAGACAAAAAAGTAATCCTTTTCCTCCACCTCCCCGCGCCGTGGGTTTCTGGTGGTGACTGAGACCGAATAGCAGGCCTCCGGGAGACGGCTGATTAATTTTCTGCACAGAGTCGATTTGCCCGTGCCTGAAGGAGCGGAGATAATTATAAGCAGTCCAGACTCAGTCATTAGTTTTGCTCACCTTTCTTGATGTATACAGGTTCATTCTAACAGAACTCTGTGGTATCTTCTTTTCAGCTTTTCCTTTTTTCTTCTGAAATCTGTCACTAATTGTTTCCGCCTGCAATGCCGACAAGATAACGTGGTTACTATCGGTAATGATTACCGAACGGGTACGCCGGCCGCAGGTAGCATCGACCAGACTACCCTTATCTCTGGCTATTTCTATCAGTCTTTTCACAGGCGAAGAATCGGGATTAATTACTGCAATAATTCTCTGACTAACCACTACATTATTAAAACCTACATTAATCAGTGTTACTGCCATTCTTTTTCCTTTGGAATGCTCAAAAAATTAAACCCATATTATAATCAAAAGCGAGGGAAATGTCAAATACTAACTATTCTTATATCACCCCATAGTCCAAACTGGTCATCCTTAATTATAACTACCCCTTTAATGCCTTCAATACTCCTGGCAAAATCGATTCCTTTAGAGATATCTTTTTTCTCTTTTATCAAATTTCCCACAGCCGTAGCACAGGCGTCAGCCAGAGTAGTGGAATTGGAAATAGCCACTGCGAGATCGGCTCGACCAAAACTGAAAGAATGGCCCTGAGTTCCACTTGAAGCACAGATGCCTAACGGGGTGTCCTCGGGATAGACCTCAAGACCGATCCGGTTAGAAACTTCATCCCGCTCACAGTAGATTCCAACCTTGCGAAGCCTGGTACTTTTTATAAACACATCACCACCATTTTCAACTATCACATCTGAAACTTCCTCGGATAGTTCTCTTCCCACTGCACCTGCGATTGCCCCAGCCACCGAGGCAAAGGGACCGACATTGACAAGCAAAGCCGCGCGGGCCATGTCTTTGATAATCTCTGGAGCATCCGAATCTACGACCACGGGCCGAAAACTTACCTCAAATATCGGATAATTCCTTATATAATTTTCAATATCCCTGCGATAATCTCCCACTAATTTTTCTGTTTTATCAATGATGCTCTTTAAATTTCCTTTCTTTCTACCATCCACGGCCACATATATGTCTGTCTCTTTCTGATGAACTCTGAAACTTACCAGGTCTTTACTTTTGAACAATTCACGATATGTTCTTTGATCTTCCATTATGGTTTATTTCCGTCTTCTTTTTCAATTTGGCAATTACCTTTTTGAATTCCTTGGGCAGGGGAGCAGTAAACTCCACCCACTCCTTTTTAACAGGATGAACGAATCCTAATTTATATGCATGCAGGAGCTGCCGGCCCACCGCCCAATTCTCTGGCGCGGGGCGCCCATACTCAACATCTCCTACAACAGGATGTCCGATGTGTGCCAGATGGACCCTTATCTGATGTGTCCTCCCCGTCTTTGGACTTACATCCAGGAGTGTAAAATCTCCCAAAATTTCACGCACTTTGAAATGGGTAATTGCTTGCCGGCTTCTTATCGAGGTCACAGCCATCTTTCTCCGGTCTGTAATCTTTCTCCCCACTGGCGCCTCAATACTTCCTTCGGGATTTATAATTCTCCCAAATACCAAGGCGATGTACACCTTTTCCACTTTCTTATCCTCAAACTGCTTGGCTAAACGGGACAAGGATGCACTATTTTTTGCAACAACCATAACCCCGGAAGTCTCCTTATCCAGGCGATGGACAAGCCCCACTCTATTAATATCGGGAAATTCTCTACTGGCTAAACCGGGGAAATGGTATAGAAGAGCATTCACCAATGTGCCCGAATAGTTTCCACATGCGGGATGAACTACTATGCCCGCTGGCTTATCCAGTACAATTATGGCTTCGTCTTCATAAATGATATTGAGAGGAATTTTTTCAGGAAACGCCCTGTGGGGTTTTACTGGAGGCAGATTTATGGTGACCACATCTTTTTCCTTAACTTTATAATGCCTGGGAACAGTTTGACCATTAACCAGTATATCTCCCTCTACAATCATCTTTTGTAACGAGTTTCTCGAATGGCCTGGAAAAGAAGAAGACAAATATAAGTCCAACCTTTTTCCTTTTTCGCGCTTATGCACAACAATTTTTTTCGTCTGGTTAACCAATAGTTTTTTCCTTACCTGCATGCTTCTTTAATAGAAAAAACGCCATAAGAATGCCGCCAATGCACACGCCCGAATCGGCAAGATTAAACACAGGCCAGACGCGGAAATCTAAAAAATCAATTACGAATCCGAACCTCAACCTGTCAATAACATTACCCAGAGCGCCGCCAAGAACTAACCCCAAACAGAACCTTTCCCACGGTGATTTCAGAACCTTTTTTCTTTCAAAAAAGACAACAACTAGAATAATAATTAAGGAAATAATGATGAAAAGAGAGTGCCCTTGAGGAAAAAGCCCAAAGGCAATCCCTCTATTCTCAACATACGTAATGTGGAATATCCTGTTTATAACTGGAATCGACTCGGCAACAGCCAACTCTTGCCTTATTAAATACTTGGAGAACTGATCCAGGAATAGTAGACTTAGAGCAATCAGGTATACTTGCGAAAAATGGGTCAGAACCATTTTTTATTTCCTGTAGGGGCTCAATTTATTGAGCCCGCCATTTTTCGGGTTCGATGAATCGAACCCCTACAACAACAGATTGTTTACTACTTCTACGCACTTCGCACAAAGCTGGGGATGTTCTCTGTTCTCCCCCACAGTGAGACTCCAGTTCCAGCAACGCACGCACTTCCTTCCCGGAGCTCTTTTTACCCGCAAATACAGTTCGGGTATCTCCTCGCTATTCATCGTCACTTCCAATTTATCCTTCGTTACCTGGGACGACATTGAAGGTACTTCTTCAAAAACTCTTGCTTCGGAAATAATGAAAATCTCTCTCCACTGTCTTTCATTATTATGGAGGAAGGTGGCCAGTTCCTTTTCTTGAGTATAAAGGTCCACTTCTGCTTCCAGGGAACTGCCAATAATATTTTCTTTTCTGGCAATTTCCAGTGCCTTCACAACACTTCTCCTAAGGAGCAAAATCCTTTCCCACTTCTCCGCCAATCGGTCGTTCAAATACTTTTTCTCCACCTGAGGAAGATTGGTCAATAAGACACTCTGCTCCTCAATTTCTGGCAACATCTGCCACGCCTCCTCAGCAGTATGTGACAGAATCGGCGCGGTTAGCTTAATCAGACTTATTGCTATCTCGTAGAGAACTGTCTGAGCCGACCTTCTGGGAACGGACTCTTTGCCAAAAGTATAGACTCTGTCCTTTAGTACATCTAAATAGAAAGAGGATAGTTCTCTCGTGCAGAAATTGTGGATATCTCTATAAACTCTATGCAATTGGAAAGATTCATATCTATCCATGACCTGGGAAATCAATTCCTGCAATTTATGTAACATCCATTGGTCAATTTCAGGCATCTCCTGGTATTTCACCTTTTTTGAAACATTAAAATCATTCAAGTTTCCTAAAAGGAAGCGGAAGGTGTTTCTAATTCGACGATAACCGTCAACGAGATGGCCGAGAATTTCTGACGAAATACGCATGTCTTCACTGTAGTCTTCCGAAGCAACCCACAGCCTCAAAATCTCAGCACCATACTTTTCAATAATTTCCTGAGGTGCGATTACATTACCTATAGACTTGGACATTTTTCTGCCTTCACCATCAACAACAAACCCGTGAGTTAAAACACTCCTGTAGGGAGCCGATTTTTCCAGAGCAACCGCAGGAATTAGCGAGGTCTGGAACCAACCTCTGTGCTGGTCTGAACCTTCCAGGTATAAGTCAGCAGGCCAGGACAGGTTCTCTCTCTCTCTAAGAACAGCTTCATGACTTACCCCGGAATCGAACCATACATCCAGAATATCCTTTTCCTTGATAAACTTGCTTTTGCTGCACCTGGGGCACTCGGTACCTCTGGGAAGTATCTCTTCCTCTTTCTTTATATACCAGGCGTCGCTTCCCTCTTTCAGAACCAACTGCTGCACAGCCCCTATGCTCTCTTCAGACATTAGCGGTTCCCCACAATTCTTACAGTAGAACACGGGAAGGGGAACTCCCCAATACCTCTGGCGGGAAAGACACCAGTCCGGTCTTGCTTCCACCATGGCCGAGATTCTGTTTTCACCAATTTTGGGAATCCATTTCACTCTCTTTATTACTTCCAGCATCTTTTCCCTTAGCTGGCGCTTATCCACATCCAGAAACCATTGTTCTGTAGCCCGGAAAATAATCGGCTTCTTGCAGCGCCAGCAATGTGGATAGGGATGGACAATTTCTTCGGAGTGGAGAAGATGTGAGGAATTCTCCAGTTCTTCTACAATCAGTTTATTAGAAGAAAAAACATCTATTCCTGAAAATTGTGGAACTTCATCAGTAAATTTCCCCCTGCCATCCACAGGAGCTAAAACCGGAAGCTCATATTTCAGCCCAATCTGGTAATCTTCCTGACCATGGCCTGGAGCAATGTGAACTATTCCAGTCCCCTCTTCCAAAGTTACAAAATCGGCACAAATACCCACAGAATCCCTGTCCATGAAAGGATGCGAACAGACAATACCTTCAAGATCCTTACCCTGGCAAACTTTCAAAATGTCATAATTTTCGATTCCGAATTTTTGCAAAAGACTCGATGCTAAATTCTTAGCCACAATTATTATCTCCTGCTTTAGAGGAGAGTTCGAAGAAGATAACTTTACCCATGCATATTCGTATTCCGGGTGGAAAGCAAGGGCAACATTGGCAGGTAAAGTCCAGGGAGTCGTTGTCCAGATTAGAACTGAAGTAGGAAGTTGAAATTCAATCTTTTTATCTTTTCCTAACTTCTTCACAGGGAATTTCACATACACGGAATGGGAAGTGTGATTCGAATACTCCACTTCGGCTTCCGCCAGCGCTGTCTCGCAATTTGCACACCAATAGACTGGCTTTTTTCTTCTGTAAATATAACCTTCTCCAACAAGACGTTTGAATATTTCAATGATTTTTGCCTCGTAATCGTAGGACATTGTCAGATATGGATTTTCCCAGTCACCAAAAATTCCCAATCGCTTAAACTCTTCTTTTTGAATTCCGGCAAACTTTTCCGCATAAGCCCGCGCTTTCATCCTGAATTCAACCCTGTCTATTTCTTCTTTCCTGAGACCCAAATTTTTTAAGAGTTGGTATTCGATAGGCAACCCATGGCAATCCCATCCAGGCACGAAGGGAACATTGAACCCTTTCATTAGTTTGAACTTGACGATTATGTCCTTAAGAATCTTGTTCAAAGCATGTCCCATATGGATGTTTCCGTTGGCATAAGGCGGACCGTCATGGAGGATGTACTTTGGTCCATTCTTATTCTTTTCCTGGATACTCTTATACAATCTCATCTTTCCCCATATTTTCTGTATCTCGGGCTCCCGTTTGGGCAAATCAGCTTTCATTTGAAACTGCGTACTGGGAAGGTTTATTGTCTTATTGTATTCCATCTTTCAATCTCCGAGTTCAAAAAACCTGACCATTTCCTTCTCATCGGGGCGCCTGATAACCCCTCTGTCGGTTATGATAGCAGTAACTAACTCGTGTGGCGTAAGGTCAAACGCCGGATTCAAGACAGCCACATTTTTGGGAGCAATCCTCCTTCTCTGAAATTCCAAGACCTCCTTTGGGGCCCTCTCCTCAATCACGATATCTTCACCCTTATTAATGCTCATATCAACAGTGGCTGAAGGAGCAGCAACATAGAAGGGAACGCGGTGATGCTTAGCCAGAACAGCCAGAGTATACGTGCCGATCTTGTTAACCACATCGCCATTTGCAGCAACGCGGTCGGCGCCCACAATCACGCAATCGACAATGCCCTTCTGCATGAGATGCCCGGCCATATTATCGGTCACAAGAACAGATGGAATCTTATCGTGAAGAAGTTCCCATGTGGTCAAACGGGCTCCCTGCAGTGCCGGACGCGTCTCATCGACAAAAACTTTCTTTATTCTACCCCTGCTGTGAGCTGCTCTAATCACCCCCAGGGCTGTTCCATAACCGCCAGTAGCAAGTGAACCTGTATTGCAATGAGTAAGAATATTGACTGGCTTATTAATTAACTTAAGTCCGTTTTTTCCAATTCGCTTGTTTAACTTAACGTCCTCTTTTAGCATATTAATGGATTCCTTTTCGATAATATGCCTAATCTGTGCTAAAGATTTGTCACGGTTTTTTCTGGCTAAACCAAGAACTCTGTCAATTGCCCAGAAAAGATTTGCTCCCGTCGGCCGGGTGTGCAGGAATTGGTCCGCTATGGCTTGTAACTTCTTGAAGAATTCCTCTCTCGTTCTGGCTGTGATACTCATTGCGCCGAGAGCCAGTCCCATAGCAGAAGCAATGCCAATTGCGGGAGCACCGCGGATTGACATCCTTTGAATGCAAAGCTTAACTTTGCGGTAGTTCGTGCACTCAATTACTTCCTTCTTATGAGGGAGTTTCGTTTGGTCTAAAATATAAACTTTGCCTTCCTTCCACCAGATTGGCTTAATCATTTTCTACTTTATGATGAAAGAACCTACCAACCAGAATAGTAGAACAAATATCACTAGAAGGGTGAGGGAAAGATTAGTTTCTTGTTCTATTGGGATAAACTTTCGTGCTTGATCGAAAATTAGCTCTGAAAATTCCCTAATAATCGGGCCGCCTAAAACTGTGTTCAAATCTTTGCCTTGCCTGGTCAGAATGAATCTTACTAAAACCACGAGAAAGAGAACAATTAGGAAACTATTAATCAGATAACCTATCACATTTAGAAGAAATTGCATAGTACCCCCTAATATGAAACTGGAGTCCCCCGATGAAATCGGGGGTTATTCATCCCTCCCTTTCGGGATGACTCCAAAACTATGGAGTCCCCCGATGGGAATCAGCCTGTACTTAGTTCTTTGGACCTTCTGGCAGCCTCCTTAACGGCTGCAATCAAAACCTTCTGAAATCCTTTTTCTTCAAGATATCTCAACGCGGCTTCAGTCGTCCCCCCGGGCGACGCCACTCTGTCCTTCAAACCCTGCGGGCTTTCCCCTGTCTCCGTAACCATCCTCGCCGCGCCGAGAACCGTCTGGCCAACCAGTGTTCTGGCATCATCTTCCGACAGGCCCATTTCCATTCCCGCTTCAACTAACGACTCAATAATATAGAATATATACGCCGGGCCGCTACCCGAAAGGGCAGTTACTGCATCAAGCATCTCTTCAGGAACTTTAACCACAATCCCAACTCCGCGCATCATCTCTTCTGCAATCGTTTCCTCTTCATCGCCTGCATATTTACCTGGAGAGATACCCGAGGCACCTGTCCCGAGGAGGCAAGGAGTGTTAGGCATAACTCTAACCACCGCAACCTCCTTGCCAAGAGCTTTTTCTATAAAGCCCGTAGTAATTCCAGCGGCGATGGAGATAACCATCTTATTTCCTGTCATAACTTCTCTGATTTCAGAAAGGACCTGTCCCATTACCTGTGGCTTTACAGCCAAAACAATAACATCACTTTTCTCCACCGCTTTTCTGTTACTCTGAGTAGTTGAGATACCTTCTCTTTCCCTTATATACTCAAGTCGCTCTGGTCTAACATCGGTAGCCAGAACTTTATCCTTACTGATGAGTCCACTCTTTAGGGTTCCTGAAATTAGAGCACTACCCATATTCCCACAGCCAATGAACGCAACCTTTTTTTCTCTCAATGAACTTTTTCTCTCTGCAGTAGCCATACCAGACCAGCCCTTCCTCCTTTCTCCTTTACGACGTTCAACAAAGGGAGGCCTTCCCCCACCAGGGCGGCGCCTCTCCCCTTTTCTCCTCTCTTCTTTCTCCCATTTCTGGCTATCTCGTTCCATAAGCCTTCCTCTCTTATTATTTTTATGGCCCAAAGATTGCCCTTCCTATCCGCACCATGTTTGCACCTTCCTCAATAGCCACTTCAAAGTCGTTAGTCATACCCATCGAAAGATATTTCATGTCTACATTTTTTATATTCTGGGCTTTCACTTCTTCCATCAGCTTTTTTAATTTTCTAAAGTGGGGTCTACAATACTCTGGATTTTCATAAAGGGGCGCCATAGTCATCAGTCCCTTAACCTTTATATTGGGAAGCTCACTAATCTCTTTGAGAAAGGGAATCACCAGTTCAGGCCTCAATCCGTATTTTGACTCCTCACCCGATACGTTTACTTGGACTAATAGCTTCTGTATCTTCCCCAGCTGCCTCGCCTCCTTATCAATCTCTTTCGCTAATTTAACGCTGTCCAGCGAATGGATTAAATCAAAAATTTTCACAGCATCCTTTGCCTTATTCCTCTGCAAGTGGCCTACCAGGTGCCATATAGCCTTATTACCTACTTTTCCATATTTTTCTTTTGCTTCCTGAACACGGCTCTCGCCAATAATGTTTACTCCCGAGGCTATTGCCTCTTCGATTCTATCTACATCTACTGTTTTGGTCACTGCCACCAGGGTAACATCCTGAGAGTCTTCTTCATCTGGTCCTGACTTCACCCCAATCTGCTGTTTGACCCTTTCTAAATTTTCCTTTATAGACATATTCTATTCAACTCGCACTACTTCTCTATTAGTTGTTGTCACATTGCCTGCTCTGTCCCGAGCTAAAATTGCCAGAATATTTTTTCCCGGAGCCAATCTGGAGTAGATAACAAAATTGCCCCCTGAGTAAGTAATTGCCGATTCCCCATTTACTTCAACAGTAGAATCTTCTTCTGTCTTTCCCTTAATTACAATGAATTCAGCTTTGGTCTTGACCCTTCTTTTGGGAACGAAAACCTCAAGATTGGGGGGCCTGGTATCGATAACCAGTGTCTTTATTGAAGAGGCCTTAATCTTAACACCCAGATTATCACAATAGAAGATGCGCCAAAAATATCCACTGTCCTTAAGGTTTCTTTCTCCTTCTTCGGAAGTTCCAAAAAATTCCATAGGGAAAGTGTCTGCTATAAAATTTTCTATTGAGGAATACACTGACCTCTGTTCAGAATGGAACATTATCCAGAAGTACTCACTGTTGTCGAGAACCCCTTCCTTATCCAGGACAATTTCTTCAAAACTTTCGTCCCGGGCGATTTCCAGGTGGTAATACTCCACAGGAGTAATTTCTTCCTCCTCTAAGTGTGGTACATACATAAATGGCCGAGGTTCTTCTATTATTCCCTTCTCGTAGCCAATATTTAAGCGGAATCCATCAGATAAAGTTATCTTTGTTCCATTTGATGAAACGTCTACTTTTCCCCGATAAACAGCAACCTCTGTAGATTTATCCCTTCTTATTCTGGCTTTGAAATCTGGCTTCGTTCCTTTCGCCTCAAGGCGGGGCTCAATTATTGCCGCTGCCGTGAGAACCATAGCCTGCGAGGCACGAAGTTCTCCAGAGAGAAGCTCAACCTCTTCTCTTTCCTGTTCTGGCCTCAAAATCACAAGCGAATTCTCTCTTATCTTCAAAATTTCACCGGTTTCAAAGCCAATCTGAGCAAATGACCTTTCCAGTGTCCTTACAGCATCTCCGTTGAATAGCTTCATATTTAACTTTGCACTCTGCCACCCCGCTTCCCCTTTCTTGCGCGCACGAACTTCTCTAAGCATATAAATTAAACTTGCGCCCCTCAAATGCTTTTTAATCAGTTCTACAGGCACTTTCAAATCCATTGCTGGCAGAATAAAATCGGGGTCCTCAATCAGGTTGGCATTGTAATGGTAAATTTCTGGCCAGCGACTCGGGTCGTTCAGATACTTTTCAGAAATCCCATGCAGGGTATCTCCCGGCTCCACTCTAATTATCCCCAGTTCTAACTCCCTCGCTTTTTCAACCGCATAAGAGGTATTGAAGAGAAGAATAATTGAAACAGCCAGTGCAAATTTCACCATCTAAATCCCCCTCGTTGACGGGAAAATCAAGCCAGGAATTAAGAAATAATTAGCTTCACTAATTTCCGAAAAAAGCGTGCCATGGAAGTCGCTCTGCGGTCAAAGGACCTTCGGTCTCTTACTCGCCTCCTATCATGAGCATAGTCGCGCATCGCCGTAATTCTACGTTGCACCTCTCTCCTTTCTAATTTTCTACGTTCAGGCACCACTTCACCGAGATTGCTTTTCGTCTTTGTGAATTCCTCTAATATCCTCCTGTATTGTTTCCTTAAGCTCAGAAATTCCACTCCACAATTGAATTTTTCATCTCCAGGCAAGAAATAATTCCAGACCACTTTGGCGTCTGCTTCCAGCATGGGAAAAGGGAACGCTAAATCAAGGGTCAAAGAAATTCTCGAAGAAACTGCCAGAGAATCTTTTAGAAGGAGAGAAGCTCCCTGGGAACTCAAATCGGCTGTCTCTGCAGAGAAACTCGTTGGAATGTTGCTGGGTAAATTCTTAACTCTAACTTTAACTGGAATCCCTGCGAAAACTCTTGTCGACGACCTTCTATCTGTGGAGCTTAAAAGTCTTTTCATTCTCTTCTCCAATTCTGTATTTAATGTCCCTTGTTATTCGATTTCTGCTTCAGCCAGGAATCTATTTCTGACTTGTTGTAACGCCACTGCTTCCCAATCTTTGAGGCAGGAATCTTCCCCTGGCGAGTCATTTTGTAAACTGTAACTTTACTCAATCTAAGATAATCTGCCACGTCCTTTATAGTCATTAATCTTTGCATTATTTCCCCCTCATGTGAATCAGCTCCGAAGGAGTCCGGCGCCTCCATCGAGATTTCGGAGTCCTGTCGGACCTGTACTCAATAGGAGTGACTTCACTTCCTAACCATTAAGAAATTCCTGAGCGATCAAAAAACTATTTCTGGCCTCTATTACCCTTCTCCACAAAGGTTGGTTTATGTGGTTTTTCGTTATATCTTTTGATATGTTTCGCCCTTTTGTGATATTTAATAATATATCAAAGCGAAAGAGAAGTCAAGAAAAATCTAGCTGTATTAATGCCATGAGACGTCCGGCGCGGGCCTTATCGCGGCGATAGGAAAAGAAATTCTTATCTTCGTAAGTGCAGATAGTGCTTATTTCTATGTTTTCGGGTAAAACCCCGGCTCGCTGCAACTGGTAAGCATTTGCTCTGGCCAGGTCGACCAACCAAGAATTTTTTGGGGAGGCTTGAGCCTTTGCTCGAGGGGACTCTGAAATTATCGAGTCTAAGACTTCTCTTCCAAAGGATTGAAAGCACTCGCTGAAAGCTTTTGCCACCGGGGACCAGGAGACTTCATAACACTTTTTACAAATATGCGGCCCAATGGTTACAAGAAGAGAATCGGCTTTTACTCCGAAAGTTTCAGACATTATCCCCACTGCCCTGGAGGAGATATTGGCAACTGTGCTTCGCCAACCCGCGTGCAGGAGGCCCACTATTTTCTTTTGCGGCTCCAAAAGGAATAGCGGAGGGCAATCTGCAGTAAATACAGCGAGAGGAACTTTGGGCAGGTCAGTAATAAGTCCATCCGTCGCTGGAAATTTTTTGCCCAAATCTTTTTTTGTGACTATAACGATATTATTTCCATGCACCTGCTCTCCACTGGTAATTCGAAAATACGGAATGTTTAATCGGCGAGCTATCTCTCTTCTCTTTTCTACCAGTTTTGAATTGCCAGCGTTCAGAGTCGTAATTCCTGCCACCACGGGAAACTTAGAAGTAAAAGAGATAGGAAGAAAGAACTCTTTCATTAACGATTAAAATATGGAAATTACACGGTTTGGGATCAGGCGTAGAGATACCATTACAAGCAACTGAAAGGAGCGGGACAATAGCTAAGTTTCGCAGGCTATTCCGAGCAAAAACAAGCTTTGGTCGGGCACTCTTTAGAGTGCCGTCCTCGTCACCCTAAAGGGCGACCGACCCCGATAAATATCGGGGAGTCGTTGCGAAAGCAAGGTCCCAGTCTATCCTCCCTTTCGGGAGGACTCCATGATTTCTACAGAAGACGGCTAATAATCTGTAACCAAGAGTCTTGAAACCGGGACATTTTAAGCTTTGGCACCGCTTCCGGAATCTATTCCGCGAATATATAATAGAAGCTCTTCAGGGTTAGTGGCAGAAGCCAAGGCGTCTTCCAGTTTAACCAGTCCTTTACTATACAATTTCTGTAACGCTTGATTGAAGGTTTGCATTCCGTAATAATCGCCTTTTTCCATACTCCCAATAATTTCTCCTATCCTGTTCTCTTCTATCAATTTCTTGACCAACGCAGTGACGACCAGAACTTCCACCGCAGGCATCCTACCTTTTCCCCCGCTGCCGGGCAGAAGCCTCTGGGAAATCACTGCCTTCAAGGTATCGGCCAGTTGCAGCCGAACCTGATTCTGTTGGTAAGGTGGAAAAAGGTCTATGACACGGGTTATTGTTTGAATTGCATCTATCGTGTGCACGGTGGACAATACAAGGCTTCCCAGCTGGGCTGCAGTCAATGCTGCAGCCATTGTCGCCAAATCTCTCATTTCACCTACCAATATTACATTGGCGTCCTGGCGGACGATATGCTTTAAGGCAGCGGGATAATCGAGTGTATCTTCACCTAATTCCCTTTGAGTTACAATACTCTTCTTATCTTGATGGAGAAATTCGATAGGGTCTTCAATTGTGATAATGTGAACCGAACGGGTAGAATTAATGTAGTTGACAATTGCAGCAAGCGTTGTAGATTTGCCACAGCCGGCCGGCCCTGTGACTAACACAAGTCCCCGGTCATTCTCTGAAATCTTCTTTAGTACAGGAGGGAGATTTAATTCTTCAAAATCAGGAATTTTAAAAGGCACAAGGCGAAATGCTATATGGATAGTTCCTCTCTGAAGGAAAATATTTATCCTGAAACGTGCCAATCCTTCTATAGCATAAGACAGGTCGCACTCGTGCTGTTTCTCTAAAATCTCTTTCTGCTTCTCATTTAAAAGCGAGGAGCCGATGCGCTCAGTGTCCCGGGGGCTCAGTGCGGGATTTGAACTACCGACGAGCCGTCCGTTGATTCTAAAAATAGGAGGACTTCCGACACGGAGATGAAGGTCAGAAGCCTTCCTGTCCACCATTTCATGTAAAAGGTCAGTGATTTCCATCAAAGCCCCCAAAAGTCGAGAGAATTGCTAGTACCTCTTCTTTCTCCGAATGAGAGTGGGCACCTGCAGATTCTCCTTAAGATAGCCGGGTTCTCTTAATGTATCTCTCTTGTAATCCCATAAATCGCCTGTGAACTCTTCCTGTATGAGTTTCTCTCCCAGAGTAGCCCGAGGTGGAGGAAAGCCAGTAGCAATCACAGTAATCTTTACTTCTTCTTTCAGGCTCTCATCGAACGCCTGGCCAAAGAAGATATTTGCTGCAGAAGATGAAGCGTTGTGAATTAAGTCCATTGCCTCCTTAATTTCGAACATCGTAATATCTCTATTTCCAGTAATATTGACAAGGATACCTTTAGCCCCTGCAATAGAAACATCTTCCAATAATGGACAATTTATCGCTGCCCTGGCTGCTCTAATTGCTCTATCTTTCCCGCGGCCACGTCCCATTCCCATTAATGCCTCTCCGGCATTATCCATAATCGTCTTCACGTCGGCAAAGTCAACGTTGATCATTCCGTGAGAGGTAATAATCTCTGAGATACTCTGGACTGCCTGGCGGAGAACATCGTCAGCCACTTTAAACGCATCCAGGGCAGGAGTGGTTTCATCAATAATGGCGAACAGCCTCTGGTTCGGGATAACGATTAAGGTGTCAACCCTTTTCTTCATGTTCTTAAGTCCTTCTTCAGCTTGCTTATAGCGGATGGGCCCTTCAAACATAAACGGCTTGGTCACCACGCCCACGGTCAAAGCCCCTAAATCTTTGGCTATCTCCGCGACAACAGGCGCGCCTCCTGTACCCGTCCCTCCTCCCATCCCTGCAGTGATAAATACCATATCAGCGCCTGAAAGAATTTCCCTAATTGCGTCCCGGTCCTCCTCAGTAGCCCGGCGACCTTTCTCAGGGTCCCCCCCCACGCCCAGACCCTTGGTCAGACTGGCTCCCAGTTGTAGACGATATCCGGCCAGAGAACCACGAAGAGCTTGTGCATCAGTATTTGCTGCAATGAACTCCACTCCTCTTATCTCCGAGGCAACCATGCGATTAATTGCATTGCCTCCTCCACCGCCAATGCCTATAACCTTTATGTCTGCAGTAAGGTCAACATCCTGCTTAAACTTTAACATCTCCTCCTCCAATGAATTACCAATATTTGTGAATTAAAACTCGAAAATCTAATGAATATTCGTGCCCACCCGGTTTTTCAGATTACCTCGTCCAACCAGTCTTTTATCTTGCGCAGAAGAGTGCGCTTCTTTCTTCTTATGAATCTCCTCTCGTAAACAGGAAATTCTTCCTTTTGGGCATACTTGATTAAGCCAATGGCTGTAGCATAGCCCGGGCTACCAATAACCTCCGACAGTCCCTCCACCCTCTGTGGCACACCCAACCTCATAGGGAGGTTCAAAATCTCTTCAGTAATCTCCTTAACGCCTCGGAGCAAAGCCCCTCCCCCTGTCAAAATTCCCCCGGCGGGTATTAAATTTTCCCGACCTATTTTTGCCAACTCCTCGCGAACAAAAGTAAAGATTTCCTCAACCCGCGGCTCAATAATCTCGCAAAGCCTACTGGTGAGGATTGTCTGCTGAGTTCTACCGTCCATACCCAGAATATTTATCTCCATATTATCGGAAATCATTTTCATTTGAGCGTGGCCAAACTCTTTCTTAATCCTTTCTGCTTCCGCGAGAGGGATATGGAGACAGTGAGCTATATCTTTCGTAATAATGTCGCTCCCAATGGGAAGTGCTCTGGTGGCTCTTAGAGCTCCTTCAACAAATACAGCCAAATCCACAGTCTGCCCCCCGAAATCTATGAGGACACATCCCAAATCTTTCTCCTCAGGGGTAACTACGGTCTCTGCCGCAGCTAATACGCTCAGGACTATGTCTTCTACCTCCAGACCATTTCTGTTAATACATTTGACCAGGTTGTTTATCGTTGTGGAAACTCCCGTTACAATGTGTACATGGACGCCCAGGTGACTGCCCTCCATTCCTACAGGGTCCATTACTCCCCTCTGACCGTCAACTACAAAGCCCTGAGGAACAGTATGAATGATTTCCCGCTCGGGAGATAACCGAATGGCTCGGGCCGAATCGATAACTCTTAATATATCCTCTTCAGCAATCTCTTTATCAGAACGGGAAATCATAATCGCTCCCTGGTGATTGAAACTTTCGATATGGCCCCCCTCAATTCCCACATAAACTGTCTTAATGGGAATGTTTGCGGTTCCCTCGGCTTCTTCAATAGCCTGACCTATCGCACGCGTAGTCTCCTCAATGTTAACCACTACTCCGTTTCGCAACCCGCGACAGGGTACCCTGGCTGAGCCGATTATCTCTACTTCTGGCTTTTGCGTAATCTTCCCTACCAGAGCACAAACATTACTTGAACCTACGTCAAGACCAATAACAATTTTCTGTTTCATTTTCCCCTCAACTGAAACTTGCTCCTGTCCCTACATCATTCTTGTAGCAGCAAAGCGCAAGCTTTGCTTATTATTGGCAGAGTTTCGCTCTGCAGCTGCCTAACCCACAATTATCTCCCCTTTCCCCTCTTTCAAAAATCTCAGATCAAGATAGTCAAAAGTCTTACCATTCTTTAGCAAATCGTTCATCACTAAATCTAGATAAGTCAACTTCTCCTTCAACTGAATCTCTGTTTCTCCCTCCACGGGACCCCAGATAACCAGGCCTTGATTAGTTTTCAACTTAATCCTTCTCGGATTATTCGCATCTATATATGAAATTCTCTCGTAAAACTGCAAGTCAACTGCCATAAGTTTAGACAGGAAGTTCGCCAACTCTTGCCTCCGGAGAGAACTTTTAGCTCCCAAAATCCTGGGAATTTTTCTTGGCTTCCCCAAAAATACTGTGCCCTCTCTGTCTATTAGTTGCACCTTATTGGAATGGACATTATCCCCTGCATCAAGTTCGGCAATGGGAATCCTTTCAGCAATGTTAAGGACTATCTTATCAGGAAAATCTCGATGAATATCTATGTCCTTTATTTGGTTCAACCTTCTTAACTCTCGAACTGCGTGGTTCAATTTGACTTTGAATATATTCTCTCCTTTCTTTATATCCAGTAGCGAAAGAATATCCTTACTATTGATGTCACGATTTCCTTCTATTCTTATTTCTTTTATCTTAAAAGAGGGAGAGTAAATCAGGAACCTGTAAGTTTCATATCCTGAAAAGAGAAGTATAACCGATAACAAAGTCAGTTTCAAAAATCTAAGAAACCGCCTTTTCCATAAGATTCTTTTCTGCCACCTTTTTACTTTCAATGCTTATCAACCCTCAGTCTAAAGCATAGGATAAAATCTTTACTACCAGTTGCTTAAAATCTATGCCTGCCACTGCTGCAGCTTCTGGCAAGAGACTGGTCTCAGTCATCCCAGGAATTGTGTTGACCTCTAAGAGATAAATTTTGCCGCCCCCATCCATTACCATATCCACGCGAGTCGCGCCCTTACACCCCAGGGCGCGATGAGCAGAAAGAGCCAGGAATTGGGCCGATTCGTATTGCTCCCGGGGTAATTTGGCAGGAACAATATGCTGGGACATCCCGGGCTCATATTTTGCCCGATAATCGTAAAATTCCGTCCTCGATACAATCTCTATGACGGGCAGAGGTTCATCGCCCAGAACCCCCACCGTAATTTCTCTTCCTTGAATGTATTGTTCAATTAATATCTTATCTCCGTATCCAAAAGCAACATTTATGGCACTATCCAGACTTTTTGGCTCTCTAACTATCGTCACTCCAATAGTTGAACCCTCTCTCGCTGGCTTGACAATCACCGGGTAGTTCAACTCTCCCAGTATATCACCAGGAGTTTCCACTCTTTTTTCAAGCACCTTGTATTTCGCCATGGGCAGGTTGTGGTAATTAAACACCTTTTTGGTGTAAACTTTGTCCAGAGCCAGCGCGCTCGCCAACACCCCGGATCCAGTATATGGAATACCCATTATCTCCAAAAGCCCTTGAATCGTTCCATCTTCTCCCAGCTTGCCGTGGAGAGCAATGAATGCTAAGTTTATCTTCTCCTTTAACAGTGTCAAGGCAATGTCTTTATCCACATCAAGCTTGCATACATTAAGCCCGAGCGAAACCAGAGCTCTGTAAACAGCGTCTCCTGTCTTTAGAGAAATTTCCCTTTCATGAGAACTTCCTCCACAGAGCACTCCTATTCTTTTCTCCTTTAACCTATCAACTATCTCTTTCATAAAATTATCTGGCTTACTTCGGCACCCTAAAGGGTGCCCCACCAACATTGGTCGGGCACTGTTTACAGTGCCTTCCTCCGGTAACTATCCCCACCCCTCACTAAGCACCCTTTTAAAGATGGTCTGCGAAGAATTTTTGGAATTTTAGCCAAAAGGTAGTGTAGCCCTTTATGGGCGTAATTCTTACGGGCATAAAGCCCTACACTACCGAGCGACTCCGAAAACTATCCC
>Ga0315314_1000685_pt1 | contig 34471 bp, 43 predicted proteins | sample TDP9_MG_FD_203631 | JGI IMG/M metagenome (GOLD analysis project Ga0315314, IMG submission 203631) | Freshwater sediment microbial communities from Lake Towuti, South Sulawesi, Indonesia - TDP9 | ecosystem: Environmental > Aquatic > Freshwater > Lake > Sediment | place: Indonesia: South Sulawesi... | reverse complement strand
GGAAAAACTCAAGTTGATGGAACAATCAGGCGTGAAGACAACTTCCCAGTAGGTTTAATGGATGTAATTTCTATACCAGATGCTGATAAGTGCTTCCGTGTACTGCCCTCAAAAAAAGGTTTAATCTTTCACCTAATCAGTAAAGAGGAAGCAGGTTTCAAACTTTGTAGAATAGAAAATAAGACTGTTGTTAAAAATGGACATTCACAGCTTAACCTTCACGACGGTTCAAACATATTGGTGACGATTGCTGACCCGAAAAAACCGCAGGAAGACGTTTACAAGACTCATGACACCTTGAAGATAGGCCTTCCGGAGAGGCAAATTCTCGAACACATAAAAATGAAAGAAAATGATTTTGCTATAATAACCGGCGGAAAAAACATCGGAAAGTATGGCAAGATAGCTAAAATTGAGAGCGCAAAAGGAAAGAGGCGCAAAGACTGTCTCGTAACAATTGAGGATGGGAAGCGTAATCGCTATCAAACAACCTTGAACTTCGTTTTTGCAATAGGCGAGACACAGCCGCTCATTTCTCTACCGGAGGCGACCGAGGTTGTCTGAGGAAGAAATCCGCAAGAAATGGCAAGGACAGCCAATGCTTAAACCAGAGATCGAAAAAGTTGTCATCAATATTAGCGTTGGAAAGTCTGGTGAACCATTAGAAAAGGCGGTAACGGTCTTAAAGGATCTGACGGGTCAAAACCCATGCAAGCGAAAAGCCAAGAAAACCGTGAGAGATTTTGGAATCAGAAAAGGCGAACCAATTGCGTGTGTTGTAACGCTTAGAAAGCAAAGGGTTATGGAATTTCTGAAAAAAGTTTTACCTGTAATTGACAACAGACTTCCAAGAAAAAACTTCGATAAACAAGGCAACTTCTCATTCGGCATAAAAGAGCACATCGAAATCCCAGGCGTAAAATACAACCCAGACATAGGCATATTCGGCATGGACATTTGCGTCTCCCTATCACGTCCCGGATACCGTGTGAAAAACCGGCGAATAGGAAAAACAAAAATCGGTTCAAAAACTGTTTTGAAGCCGGAGGAAGCTATGGTATTCGCAAAAGACACCTTAGGAATCGAAATCGTGTAAATGGGGAAGATGCATGGGTAAACAGAAACCTAAAAAAGAAAGAAAACATGGCAAAGGAACAAGACCATGCAGTAGGTGCGGGTCTTATGGACCTGTTATTCGACGTTACAATTTATATTTATGCCGACATTGTTTTAGAGAGGTGGCTAAAAAACTCGGGTTCCAAAAATACGAGTAATGAGGGAGCACGCATGGACACCTTGGCAAATGGCTTAACAACAATCATAAACAACGAAATGCGCAACAAACGTGAAAGCATAATCAGCCCAGCCTCTAAACTCTTAGGCAGAGTCTTAAGGATAATGCAGCTAAACGGCTACATCGGAGAACTTGAATTTATAGATGACGGTCGCTCTGGAAAGTTTAAGGTTCAACTTTTAGGAAGAATAAACAAGTGTGGAGCCATCAAACCACGCTTTTCAATAAAAACTGATGATTTTGAAGAATGGGAGAAAAGATTCCTCCCTTCAAGAGAAGTAGGAATATTGGTTATCTCAACATCAAGAGGAGTGCTGTCCCACAGAGAAGCAAGAGAAAAAAACATCGGAGGTAAACTGCTAGCGTTCGTTTACTAGAAAGGTGCCCATTAAATGCGAGCCGTAGAAGTCACAAAAACGATTCAAATACCCGAAGACGTAGAGGCAACAATCGATGGAAGGAAAGTCACAGTCAAAGGTGCGAAAGGAACATTAGCCCGTGACTTTTCCTACATTCCCATTTCAATTGAACTCGATGGCAAAACCATACGTATTTGGGCTGAATGGCCCCGCAAAAAAGAATTAGCCCTCATAGGCACTGTTTACTCTCATATCCAGAACATGATTACTGGGGTTAGTAAAGGTTTTACATGCAAGCTCAAAATAGTTTTTTCCCACTTTCCTATCTCGGCTAAAGTTAAGGATAAAATAGTTTTGATTGAAAATTTCACTGGTGAACGAAACCCAAGAAAAGCCAGAATAATGGGCGACGCCCAAATTAAAATTCAAAGCGAAGACATCATCATTCAAGGTATAAATCTGGAAGATGTCAGCCAAACAGCAGCAAACATAGAACAAGCAACCAAAGTGAAAAGGAAAGACCCTCGCGTCTTCTTAGATGGCATATACATGTACGAACGAAGTGGGGGAACAGAAAAATGACAGACGCAGCCACAGCATCTGCAGAAAAAGAATTAAAACTGAGACAACGTGTGAAAAATAGAAAACCCAAATTTGTCAGGTCTGAAAGTTGGCGATACAAGCGGTTGAGGGAAAGTTGGCGCAGACCACGAGGCTTAGACAACAAGATGCGAAGAAGAATCAAGGGGTGGCCACCTACAGTAAATGCTGGATACAGAGGACCAAAAGTCGCAAGAGGACTTCATCCTTCTGGCTACAAAGAAATTTTGGTTCACAATGTAGAGGAGCTTAAAAAAGTCGACCCGAAAACTCAGGCAATACGAATTGCGCACACAGTGGGCAAAAGAAACAGAGCCAAAATCCTTGTCGATGCGAGAAAGAAGAAGATAATTATTCTTAATCTCAAAGAAGTCAAGGAAGTAGTGGAAGTAGAAGAAAAAGCACTGGAAGAGGAAAAAGCGACAGAAGAAAGAGCAAAAACTGAGAAACCAAAACGAAAACGACAGAAAAAACGCGAAGGGAGAACAGAAAAGCAATGACAGGTCTCAAAAGCCAAAGGCGTCTAGCGGCAAAGATCTTGAAAACTGGAGAAAACCGCGTTTGGATAGATCCAGCAAGGATAGATGACGCAGAGGCGGCAATAACACGGGAAGAAATCAGAAAACTAATTCACGAAGGTATCATAAAATCGTTACCGGAAAAAGGTGTGAGCCATGCGAGAGCACGGATTGTGCACGAGAAGAAAAAGAAAGGGCTAAGAAGTGGACCTGGCAGCAAAAGCGGGTCAGCCCGTGCGAAAATTTCTAAGAAAGAAGCTTGGATGAGTAAGATTCGAGCATTGAGAACGAGACTTCGTGAATTGAAAGCAGACAAAATTGTTACTGAGACTACATATCGAAAACTTTACAAAATGGCAAACAGCGGCAGATTTGAGTCTGTTGCTGAGCTAGAGCGATACTTGAAAACGCATGACCTTTGGAGGAAACGTTGATGGCATCAAGTTCACGCTATTGCGTTCAATTTCGACGAAGAAGAAAAGGAAGAACAGATTACAAAACAAGAAAGGCATTGATTCTTTCTGGAAAACCCCGATTGGTGGCTCGTGGCACTCTTAAAAACATAATCGTCCAAATGGTTGTGGCTAAACCCGAGGGAGACGAAGTTTTGGTCTCTGCTAACAGCAGAGAACTGATAATGAAATACGGATGGAAGGCTCCAAGAGAAAATCTTCCAGCAGCTTATTTAACTGGGCTTCTTTGTGGGCTAAAAGCTAAGGCTCAAGGAGTTGAAGAAGCAATTCTGGACATAGGGTCACATTCGCCTTCTAAGGGCGCTAGGGTCTTTGCTGTGTTAAAGGGAGTTTTGGACGCTGGGATTAACGTGCCACACAGTGAGGAGAAGTTACCTGATGAAAAGAGGATAGGAGGCGAGCATGTAGCGCATTATGCTAAAAGTTTAGCCTCAACCCCTGAGGCATACCAATCTAGATTTTCACAATATCTGAAACAGAAACTTCCTCCAGAACAACTTCCAGAGCATTTTGCAAAGGTCAAAGTGGATGTAGTTGCCGCGTTTAAAAGTGGAGGTAAGAAGACTTGAGGTCTAAAGGAAGAGCATCGGAAAATCTAGAGCAGTGGGTCCCTAGAACTCGCCTCGGAAAAATGATTCAAGAAGGTAGAATCACATCTATCGAAGAAGTTTTTATGGGTGGCCTACCGATAAAGGAGCCACATATTGTTGATACATTGGTCCCAGACGTACAGGAAGAAGTCATAAACATAAACCTGGTTCAAAAACAAACAGATGCAGGTGAAAAATCAAGATTCAAGGCAATAGTAGCCATAGGGAATAGAGATGGCTACATAGGCTTAGGAGCTGGAAAAGCAAGCCAAGTGCGAACAGCCATAGAAAAAGCAGCCGCAGACGCCCGACTAAAAATTGTACCTATAAGGCGAGGATGTGGAAGCTGGGAATGCGGTTGCGGAAAACCTCACTCAGTACCTTTTCAAATCGAGGGAAAATGCGGCGGAGTGAAAGTAGTTATCATCCCTGGACCAAGAGGCTTAGGTCTTGTTGCAAGCGAAGTTTCAAAAGTAATTCTGGGTTTAGCTGGCGTAAAGGATTGCTGGACTAGAAGTTATGGTTCAACAAGAACGGTGCCTTCCTTTGCCTACGCTGTTTTTGACGCTTTAAAACGAAGCTACAGCCTAATAACACCAGTGGACTGGGTGAAATAGATGACTGAAGAAGGGCAAGGGCGCAAGTGCATAGCAGTTGTAAGAATTCGCGGAACAATCCGCGCTTCACGAGAGGTGAGAGAAACCATGCAAATGCTTCACTTAGGCAGAAATAATTATGCCACGTTAATTGATGACCGCCCATCATTTGTTGGAATGCTTAAGACTGCGCAGAACTTCGTTACTTGGGGTGACGCTTCAAAGGAAATTGTGAACATGCTGATAAAAGAAAAAGGAAGACTCGCAGGCAATAAGAAATTAACAGATGAATACACGCAAAAAGCTGGCTACAAATCGTTAGAAGAGTTCGCAGAAGCCATTTTCAATTGCCGTGCCGAATATTGGAAGATGCCAAATATACAACCAGTTTTTAAGCTGCATCCACCAACAAAAGGTTTCAAAGGAAAAATAAAAAAGAGCTATGGCATGGGCGGCGAACTGGGATATCGAGAAGAAAAAATCAACGAGTTAATAAAACGAATGCTCTGAGCCCAATTTTTAACATTTTTGTTTGCGATATGTTTTATAGTAACTTTTGAAATGCCATTGTATCCGAGGGGAGAGAAAATTGAGCATGAAATGGCGGAGAGCTAAGAAACGTCCAAACAGATTCAACTTCTTTAGAGTGCTAACAGGGGCGAAGGATAAAAAAGCTCCAAAAGTATTCCGAATCAAAGATTCTAAGGTTAGAAGACACACACGCACATATCTATATAGGGTTCCAAAAATTGACAACGAAGAAAAATGGGAAGAGCCTAAGCCCCTAATTGACGTTCTTGAAGAAGAAGACGAAGTAGTTGTTGTAACCGAATTTGCAGGATTCGAAAGCCAAAACCTAAGAACTGATGTTAAAAATCAGAGGTTAACCTTATATGCCGAGGCTTTGGACCGCAAATATCATAAAAGTTTAAATCTTCCCGCAAGAGTGATTCCAGACACTCTACGTATAACATATAAGAATGGTGTACTTGAAATTAGGCTAAAAAAGGCTGTCAAAGAAAAGGCAATAGACAAAATAGTAGGTTAAAAAATGCCATCTAAACTCAGAAAGATAAGAAAGAAACGCGGTTCAAGAACTCAAGGCTACGGCAGAGTAGGCCAACATAGGTGCACTGGCTCCAAAGGATATCGAAAGGCAGGACGACATAAAGCCGGATGGAGCTACGTCTTAAGATATGAACCAGACTATTTCGGCAAAAAAGGATTCACCTCACCAAAAAGCTTGAGGCAAAGAATAAATATTATAAACGTTGGAAAACTCGATGAGATGGCTGAAAAAATCTCAACCGAAAAGAGAAAAGAAAAATTATTCGTAGATTTGGAAAGTCTCGGCTATACTAAGCTTTTGGGCACGGGAAAAGTCACAAAGCCACTAGCAGTGAAGGTGGCATCTTGCTCAAAATCTGCGGCAGAAAAAATAAAAGAAGCAGGCGGACAAATCTTAATGGAAGCCGAAGAATCTGGAGAGTAGCGGTTAAACTATGGCTGGTAGATTCTTAAGCTTATTCAAACCTGTTGCGAGGATTATACCAGAAGTTAAGGCTCCAGAACGCAGAGTCCGATTTAACGAAAAAATTTTTTGGACAGCATTCGCGCTGATCATTTTCTTAGTGATGTCCGAAATTCCCCTTTACGGCATTGAAAAGACAGCCTTGGGGGAGCTTGCTGCCCTCCGAATAATTTTCGCCTCCAGCCGTGGCAGCCTCATGGAGCTAGGAATAGGTCCAATAGTTACAGCAGGGTTGATACTGCAGCTTTTAGTTGGCTCGGCCATGATAGAATGCAACATGTCTAACCCAGAAGATAGAGGCCTATTCACAACAGCTAGCAAAGTCTTTGCAATACTCCTAACTGGAGTACAAGCCTCAGCCTACATAATCGGCGGAATGTATGGCACATTACAAGGCACAACAGCCATAATCGTTTTCCTGCAACTCATTGCAGCTGGAATCATTGTCCTGCTGTTAGATGAGTTAGTCCAAAAAGGCTGGGGATTCGGCAGTGGAATAAGTCTATTCATTATGGCTGGAGTAGCTCAGAACATCTTCTGGGAAAGCTTTGCCATGGTTCCAGCTGTAGGTGAGCTTAGAAGCCACGGTTTCTTCGTTGCCTTGATCCAAGTTCTGTCTGCAGGTGAACCAGTATCACTTATGTGGTTAAGGCATAACCCTGTGGAAGGTGCGCTCGCGTTTAGTCCGCAAAATCCGTCCATGCTCGGTCTTGTAGCTACAATTGCTGCTTTTCTAATCATAATTTACATGGAAGGTGTGAGAGTTGAATTACCATTATCCTATGCTGGTTACAAAGGTTTCCGTAGCAGATACCCAATAAAACTCCTATACGTATCTAACTTGCCAGTGATTTTTGCCTCAGCTCTTTTTGCTAATGTGTATTTCTTTTCACAACTGTTCTGGAGCATAGGTGGGCGACCTCCCCCCGGACAAAACCTCTGGTTAGACCTTATTGGACAGTACACACAGGTAACACAAGATGGTCAAACAACTATTCAACCTGTAGGAGGTCTTGCATATTATGTGACTGCGCCTCTGAATTTTATAAACGTCATGGAACATCCTCTAAAAGCTTTTGGCTATCTTGGAATTCTCGTTGCTTTTTGTGTAGTTTTCTCGCTTACATGGCTTGAAGTTGGCGGTCTGGGAGCCTCAACAGTTTCTAAACAGCTTGTTGACGCTGGCATGCAGATCCCAGGATACAGACGCTCTGGAAAGGCTATTGAATCAATTCTCAAACGCTATATACCAGCCGTCACGATTCTTGGAGGAATAACCGTTGGATTAATTGCTGGCGTTTCAGACTTCTTCGGAGTCTTCGGCTCAGGAATGGGCATTCTACTTTCGGTAGGAATAATCTATCAGTATTATGAAATTCTGATGCGAGAAAGAGTTGCTGAAATGTATCCAGCCTTCAGACGAATATTCGGCACTTAGTGAAAAACTAAAAGAATTCATTGTACAGACTTTCTTCATAGCCTAGGTGGAATTATCAGCTCCAAGACTTTTCACTGGTACAAGCATTAACAAAAACGGTTATAAATGTCCAAAGGAAAACGATAAGAAGCCACAAAAGAATAATAAGAGCCTTAAGGAGTAAATTGAAATGCTTCCACAAGGGATTCCTTTTTCCACAAGTTTCATATTTCTCTTAGCCGCAACAATTGCGTTACTTACTTCGCTTGTAAACCGCCTTCTAACAAACCCTGAAAAATCAAAAGCTTCGAGAAAAGAGATTGCAGATTGGAACACAGAACTTAGAAAAGCCCAACGTAGCGGAGATAAGAAAACAGTAGAAAAGCTCATGAGGAAGCAGAAGCAGATTTTGCAGCTTCAATCTAAGATGATGTGGCAATCAATGAAGGTTGCACTACTGTTCTTCGTTCCACTCATAATTATATGGCAAATTTTGGGAGGGGTTTATGGAGATAACCCGATAGCCTATTTCCCAGGAGTTGGACCAATAATTTCGATTCCATTATTTGGAGATGTTTATTCGCTTTTTTGGTGGTATATGTTATGCTCCTTCCTCTTTAGCACAGCATTTTCTCACGTGTTTGGAATTGTAGGCATGGAGTGATTTTTAAAATGCCAAAACCTAGTCAACGCACTCGCAGCAAAAAACGAATTCACAAAGTTCTGCCAAGCGGAAAGAGAAGAACCCATTACGAGCGAGAGTCAACTGCCTCGCCATATTGCGTCCACTGCGGACAACCACTTGCAGGAATTCCACACGTTTCCACCTCGGAAACGCGTAAACTTAATCGAAGCAAAAGAAGGATCTGGCGCCTTTACGGCGGAAAACTATGTCCAAATTGCCTAAAAAATGCGTTGAAACATGCCGCAAGAATCAGCTAAACACTGATTTTGAGGTGCATGGACAAATATGAAAAAGAAAACTAAAGAACCTATTGGCATCTGTATTTGCGGAATGGCCGGAAGTGGAAAAAGCACCTTAGCAAAAAGGCTTGGAGAAAAATATAGACTTAAATATTATTCCGGCGGAGACGCACTGAAAACCCTAGCTAAGGAAGAAAACTACAAACCCATTAAACATGGCTGGTGGGAAACTGAGGAAGGAATACGCTTTCTAGAGAAAAGAGGAAAAAACTCAAAATTTGATAAAGCTGTCGACAAAAAGCTTTTGGAGTTGGCACAGAAAGGAAACGTGATATTAGACAGTTGGACCATGCCATGGCTGTTGAAAAAAGGCTTTAAGATATGGTTAGAAGCGTCTCCTGAAGAAAGAGCGAAAAGGATAGCCCATAGAGATGGAATAGGCGTTAAAGAGGCTTTAAAGGCATTAAGGAAGAAAGAAGAGGGAACCAAAGCGATATATAAAAAACTCTATGGTTTCAGATTGGGAGAGGATTTTGAGCCATTCCATTTTATTCTAGACACAGACAATATAAATGCAGAAGAAGTTTTCCAAATTTTATGCGAAGTAATAAAGAACGTCGTCATTGCTCCTAACACATAAAAATGCAATTCATAAAACGTTCAAATTCCATCCAGAACACAACCATTTTTGATTATTCTTTAGTAACTACGGGTTTATACAAAAGTTTTAAAAATCACTCCAGAAGTATCTTCTATATTAGTTTTCTATAAAATAGTTCTAAATGCTTGTTAAGGGGGGGCAAGAGTGAAAGAAAGCGAATTGAGGGCTGACCATCTAATTTTCGGAATTTTTGCAGGAACGGTCATCTCCTACATGCTTTCAACATCAGCCTACATAGGCAATGAATCAGCATTTATGCTGACACTGTATAATTATCTCTTTGTTGCACTAACTTTTCCTCTCAACGGCAGATTGACAAGAAAATTATGCATGTTATTGATAGGTAACGCCATTGGCTTGTTTTGGAATTATCTCTTCTCTTCATTTGCTGTCACTCTTATTGGTTACTTCGGTGATTCCATCAACACGTTATACATGGTTCTCAATCCATTCATAAACCTCATTTGGATTGTTTCGTTCTGGTCATTAACTCTAACAACATTAGCAAATTCCAAATCAACAAGCGCGGGCTGAGACTTGATAGCGGAAATTTTGGAATCAATATTCTTGATTTTGACGATTTCAATGATAGCTTATCTCATCCGGCACTACATTTTCACCCTAATAGTTCTAAAAAACGCTCAAAAACAGAAAACCACTGCCTTACTGGAAAATTCACAATACCAACCAACGGTATCGATCCTGATTCCAGCACGTAATGAAGAGCGGGTAATTGGAAGATTGCTTCAAAGAATGACTGAACTAACATATCCAAAAGAGAAACTGCAAATAATAGTCATTGATGATGCTTCAACAGATGAAACCAGAGAAATAGCGGAACAATACTCAAAGACGCACAGTTGTATCGAAATCATACACCGAAGCGAGAAAGAAGGAGGACATGGAAAAGCATCAGCGTTAAACGCTGGATCTAAACACGCGAATAGTGAAATCATTTTTTGTTTTGACGCAGATTACCACCCTCAAGGGGATATCCTCGAAAAACTCACAGAAGTATTTGCCAACCCCAAAGTGGGAGTCGTGCAGGGCAGAATCACTGTACTAAACGAACCCCAAAACATTGTCACAAGACTTGTGGCGTTAGAAAGGATAGGCGGGTATCGCATAGACCAGCAAGCACGAGAAGACCTAGGGCTGATACCACAGTTTGGCGGCACTGTAGGGGGAATCAGACGTAGCTTACTGGAACGTTTAGGTGGATGGGATGAATCTATCTTGGCTGAGGACACCGAGCTAACTTTTCGTGTTTATCTCGCAGGCTTTAGGGTTGGCTACATTTATGATGCAGAGTGTTATGAGGAAGCAGTTGAGAGCTGGCGAGCATATTGGAAGCAGAGGTACAGATGGGCTAAGGGACATATGCAATGCGCCTTTAAACATTCGCTAAGAGTTTTGAAAAGTAAAAATCTGAGGCTTAGAGAGAAAATTGATGGACTGCTCTTGTTAAATGTGTATTTCATGCCAGTCTTAGTCTTGTGTTCATGGATAATAGGGATCCCACTATTTTTCCTTAAATCATCCCAATTGCTCAGCATCCTTTGGGCTTCAATACCAATTTCTCTCTACAGTTTTGTCGGAAATTTCGCCCCATTCTTTGAGGTGGGAATCGGCGCATATTTAGACGGCAGAAACAGAGCACAATGGCTGATTCCCCTATTAATCTTCACCTTCCTGTATAATATATTAATATGTACAAAGGCGCTTGCCGATCTAACCATATCAAAAATCCTCAGAAGAAACACCAACCATTGGACGAAAACTGTCCACTCAGGGAATGGAAACAGTTATATCATTAACTGAAACGTATTGTTCTAAAGATAGGAATGATTCCGAATCAGACTCCAACCACATTTATCATGCTAACTATTGGAGCACTAACCTTCATTTTCATTATGTTTCTACCTGCTCTTCTTGAACTGAAAAAACCAAAAGACGCTGGACCCAGATTAATAATGAAAGATGTTCCCATAATGCGATCAAAAATGAGAGAGGCCATCTTAATAACAAACATGGAAGAAGAACAAAAATCTGATCAAACGCTCATTAGGAAAATAGCGGATGTTATTGCTGTTTTACCAAACCTAGAGGTTTAAGGTTATTCCTTTTCAGAAACAATTTCGCGTTTTTCCATTGCTCTTGGGCTATTTTTAGGTTACCGAGGACGTTTCCGTGAATAGAATAGAAAATATAACAGAGGTAAGTGCATTGCGCGCATTTGCTGTAAGTTCTGCGCAGAACATCAAACTTTTTGCTATTCCATAATTTGGGTAGATCAAAGATTGAGGCTACGGGTTCATGAAGGTGACAACCAGCAACGTTACCTAAGTGGTCTATAGCGAAAAAGTTTTGAAGTGCACGACACTTCCATGTTCTCTGACCTTTCAAGTAAAGATTCTTAATGGCTTCCAACACCTTAGTCGTCATGAGAATGTTGCTGTTTTTCCGCTTCATATCAATAAGCGAATCGCAAAGTTCAGCCATTGCCCTCTCATCTCTAATCAAGAACTCATCATTTTTCTTACCGATCTTAAAAAGTTGGCTTGAATCATCAGGAGAATCATAAGAATATAGACAATACCACATTGGAATTCCTTTCTGCAAAAAGTAGTTGGTGAGATCAATGGTTTCGCATAGATTGAGCTGAGAAATAGTGGGCGTCACACTTACGTTAACTCCTTCCCTATGCAGTTTTTCAACGGTTTGCATGGCTTTTCGCCAAGCGCCTTCCACGCCTTTTATGTAATCATTTTTTCTCGGGTCTAAACTGTCTATCGAAATTGCAACAAAGTCTACATTTCGCAGAATATCGATTTTTTCTGTAGCCATGCTGCCGTTATCATATACTGTTGTGATAAAAAAACGTGAGGCATACTCGATAATCTCGTCTGCATCTTTTCTTAAAAGCGGGTTTCCTCCAGATATTACAATCTCTATGACGCCAAGTTCCCTAAGTATATCCAATCCTCTTTTGATTTCCTCTGCTGAAAGTTCTTTTGCATCTTGCTCTCGCCAAACATTGCACCCTTTACAAAGATAGTTGCATTTCCTTGTAATCATCCACTGCACATGATAAGGTCTCTGAGGAGTTAGAGAACGAATGAGAACGCTAGTAAATTTTCCCAAGGTCATAACCAAAGGGCGCACATCCACAATTGTTTGTATCCAGATAAAAGTTTAAAAATGCTATATAAAAATAGAGGGGAAATCAAGTAGTAGAAGGGGTTAGCTCTTGTACGTAGCTCTGGTTTGAACGATAGAATCTTGATTTAGAGGTGTGGAGATGAGAGTGTGGAACCAATAGATGTCATAATGCTTACAAAAAATAGCGAATACCTACTAGATGAATGCCTTCAATCCATTTACGCGTATGTGCCTGTTAAACGTTTAATAGTCGTTGACGGGTTCTCAACGGACAATACACTGAAAATAATAAACGAATTCAACAAAAAATATGGAAATGTTACAATTATATCCGAAAAAGGTACAAGGGCTAGAGCGAGGGAAATAGGTATAAAAGAGGTGAAGACAGAGTGGTTCATGTTCGCAGACAGTGATGTCACTCTCTGCAAAGACTGGTTTAAGAAAGCCAAAAAATACATTGATAATGATGTGGGCGCAATATGGGGATTGAACATTGATATCATTCCAAACGTTAAAAATAAGTTATTTTTAAAATCCCTTGCCCTCATCGCAAGAGAATGTTTCAAACTTCGTGGGGGCATGCATGATACGCTAATCAGACATGAACTCGTAAAGGATGTTAGAATTCCAGAGGAACTGCATGCCTATGAAGATGCATACATAATAAACTGGATCAGAAAGAAGGGCTACGAGGTTATAGTAGGCGATGACCTTTACTGTCTCCACTTTAGACCGCGCGAGGATTGGAACCCGAGAGAAAGCATGTCGCTGGCCGCCCTAGAAATAAAGTGTGGTTTGATTTATTCACATACTTTCAGATATGCCTTTTACTATCCATTCTTCATACTTTATTGGTTTCTTCAAGTTTTGAACAGAAATCGGGAGACTCTCGGAGAAGGGCTATCCAGAGATGATCAGTGATGGGTCTAGGCAAAACCTGGGTCTTCCCGTTTTTCCTTACAATTTTACGGTCACTAGCACCTTTTAAGAACTCGCCGATGACAGAAGCTTGAATCTGGTTCCGATGTAATTCTTCAATAATTTTGTCTGCAAATTTTGGGTTAGCGGAAATGAGCAATGCTCCTGAACTGATGAGCTGTAAGGGATCGATTTGAAAAAATTCGCATATTTTGATGGTTTCTGGTTGAATGTGAATTTCCTCTTCGAAAATTTTTACACCTAGGTTGGATGCGTCTGCCATTTCGTGGATTCCTCCGCTCACGCCGCCTTCTGTCGGATCGTGCATGGCGTTAACTCTGCCTGCCTTGAAAGCTGTGAGGGCATCTCGGACAACGCTTATAGTTTCATAGAATTGTTTGGCACTCCACAACATCGCAGGGCTTAATGCCTTCTTTAATTGCCTTTCTCTATCTGCGGCTAGAATGGCGGTTCCCTCTATTCCGACGCTTTTAGTTAATATGAGCTTGTCTCTAGGTTTGGCTCCTCCTGCCGTGACGTAGTTTCCTTTTTCTGTTATGCCTATGGTGCAGCCTACAACTATTGGATTAGTCAATTCAGGAGTTACTTCACAATGTCCTCCAACGATGGCTATTCCTAATTTTTTAGCAGCTTTATCCATTTGGACAGATATTATTTCTACAGTTTTTCTGCTCGCGTTTTCAGGAAGCATAATGCATGACAAGAAGAAGGCTGGTTCAACGCCAAAGGTGGCGACGTCATTTGCGTTAATGTTTACGGCAAGCCAGCCAATTCGTTCCATTGCTCCGGTGATTGGGTCGGCAGAAACGATTAGAGATTTATTCTCCACGTCTATCACGGCGCCGTCAAATCCAACAGAAGGACCTAAAACAACTTCTTCTCGCTTTGCGCCTAGGTTTTGGAAAATGACGTCTCTCAGAATTTCTGTTGGAATTTTTCCTAGCGGCAACCTCATTTTTCTGCCCCATAGAGGAGAGTATAGCCATTCAACTTTTAAGTTGTGGTAAAGTGCGCTGGATAATTTTCACTATTGGCGTAGCTACGATTAGTCCAACTGTCATCTGCCCGATATTCACAGGAATTTCTGCGATTGCCAAAACTCCAAGAATAAATTGTTGATAAACAAAATAGCCGAAAACCATTATTAACCCTCCAAAAACCGTTGAAACAATCATCCACCCAAACTCTGGCTCAGAAATGAAAGCTGTTGCCGCTATCAACAACGTGACGAAAACTCCTAGACCAAGCCAGAATTCCATAGGGACAAAAACTGTCGATGTTGGATTTTCCGGCGCAGGAATACCTAAGTAGAATTCTACCATGCCGCTGTAGTAGAGGAAGCCTATGAAGCTTACTAAAGCTCCTATAAACACTCCAACTCCAAGGGTGAAAGCCTTCCATTCACGTCTAGTGAAAGATTTTGTAAAGAAAGGTTTCCTGCGGCTGAGAAAACCAACCAGTCCACCCTCCAACGCCTTAATCACCAATGTCGCTGGTGCATAGTAATAGTAACCCAAAAGTATGTCTGCAAACATTGAGCCCACACCGCCGGCGAAAGCACCTACAAAAGGACCGAAAAGCAATGCTACCGTGTAAACCATGGTCTCGCCAATGTTAAAGAAACCTCTCGTGCTCGGAACATAAATTGTAAAACTAATAGTCGCTACGCACACTAAAGCTGTGAAGACAACTGTGATGCTTAGCTGAATTGCGCTTTTTCTCATTATTTGCGAAGGCAATTCTATTCCTCTATCAAATCCAAAGTCTTCAGCCCTTTATTCTATTTTCGCTAAAAAATCTCTAAAGTTATCATAGAAAATCTTCCTCTTAGCTTTTGGGGAAATTTCAGCAGACTCAACAATTGCTATCTGCGTTGGATAACGGTAATATGGGACATCGGAACCAAACAATATTTTTTCTTCATCCGTGTCCACCGCAAGTTCAATGAAGTCAGGCAAAGTGCCAGAAGTTTCAACGTAAACATTCTTGCGTTCTCTCAAGGCATTAATGGTTGCTTCTCTTAAATGCCCTAGAATTATTTGCAGTTTTGGGTATTTTTTGGCGATTTTTAAGACAAGTCCAGGTGAGGAGAAGCCGTCGCCTGAGTGGAACAGCATTGGAATATTTAGTTCATTGGCTTTCTGGAAAAGTTTGTTGAAGAAAGGGTGGTCCGGTCTGAAACATTCCACTATGGGATGGAGTTTAAGTCCGATTAAGCCTAAGCTGTTTTTTATGCGGTTTAGCTCTTTTATGGCATCTTCTCTTCTCGGGTCCACACGTCCGAATCCTACCAGACGCTTCGGATATCTCTTCACACAATCTGCAATATAGTCATTCATTTTAGGATATTTATCGCCAACGTTTGGGTTTGGAAAAACAATCGCTTGTTCGACATTGAATTTGTCGAAAAGGAGGATGAGTTCGTTCACATAGATTGTGGGATTGATGTGTGGTTGCCAAGGTCCCGACTTTCCCAGATGCACATGAGCATCACAGATCTTCATGAGAGTTTCTCCAAAGTTCAATTGTATGTACCTATTCATTGCTAAAGCTTTTTAATGTTTACAATCTCTCAAAAAAAATTGCAGTCTTTGCTGTGCGAAATGGGAAAGCCTAAATGAGAGTCTGATGTTGATTAATAGCAAATTGAGAGTTGACTGCTATGACTGTTAAAGAAGACCCAGTTAAATTGCATAAGGACGCGAACACACTTTATGAGACTGGAAAATATAAGGAAGCCATGGAGAAATTCTTGCAAGCCTCAGAGCTATATCATAAAGTAAATAATTTCTTCGACGCCACGTCAATGCTTTTCAAGGCTGGCGAATGCGCCTACATGCTTAAGGACTACGAAACGGCTGTTGAACACTTTCAGAAATCTGCAGATCTCTCCTTCAACAAAGGATTTGACAGGTTCGGAGTTAGCGCATTAGAATATGCAAGAGATGGCTATAAGGCGTTGAAAAAGCCGAAGAAGGCTAAGGAGCTTGAAAAGAAGATAAAAGAAGTAAAGGCGAAGCTGGAAGCTTCTTTCTAGGGCATATGAATCCATTAAACAACCTCTCTCTTTTCCTCTCATCTGCAAAACAATGTTTATCTCTTTAAGTTGTGATAATTGAAAATTAGTAGGTTTTAAAGGTCAATGTCATGCCAACCTCCTTCAAAACTCTAGCTGAAGTATGCGAAAAACTGGAAGCCACAACTAAACGACTACTCAAGATAGACCTAGTTGCAGACTTCTTAACGAATTTGGAAGCTCAAGAGGTTGAGCCCGCCGTTTCCATGATTCTCGGAAGAGCCTTCCCAAAATGGAGCCAGCAAACCCTTGAGGTCAGTTGGGCGACCTTGAGCGAAACAATAAAACGTATAACAGGAGTGGAATGGAATGTTTTTCTGGAGGCTTTCGGCAAAACTGGCGACGTAGGTTCGGCAACAAAAAGTGTCTTTGAAGAAAGCAAAATCAAAAGACAAGCAACACTTTTCGAAAGAATATTAACAATAGTGGAACTTAGACGTAGTTTTGAGACAATAGCGGAAACCACGGGATATGGCTCAAGAGAAAAAAAAGAACGCCTAATAGAAGCCTTGTTAAGCCTTGCTTCACCTCTCGAAGCCAAATACTTGGTTAAAATCTTCATAGGCGAAATGCGAACAGGTTTTTACGAAGGACTGATGGAGCAAACAGTCGCTGAAGCTTTTCAAATTCCACTGGAAGACGTGCAGAAGGCAAGCATGACCATAGGCGACATAGGAGAAGTTGCCGCAAAAGCCAAAACCGAGGGGAAAGAAAGCTTACTAAATATTGGGTTTAAAGTTTTCAGACCAGTTAGGCTTATGCTGGCTCAGATGGTAAATGACATTGCTGAGGCCTTGAAGGAACATGATGGAAAGACAGCTCTAGAATACAAGTTAGACGGAGCCAGAGTCCAAATCCACAAGTTCGGCGACGAAATAAAAATTTTCAGCAGAAGATTAACGGATGTAACTGAAAGTCTACCTGAAATCGCAGAGACTGTGAGAAAAAATATCAGGGCAAAGGAAGTGATCTTAGAAGGGGAAGTCATAGCTGTTGACAGCCGTGGCTACCCAATTCCATTTCAGCACTTAATGCGAAGATTCAAAAGAGTCCACGCAATAGAGGACACGGCTGAGAAAATCCCCGTGAAGCTTTACGTATTTGACGTTTTATACCTTAATGGAGAAAGCCTAATTGTAAATCCTTACCTAAGACGAAGACAAATACTGGGTGAAAACGTCGGAGAAATACCCCTAACAAAGCACATAGTTACAGATGATATCCAAGAGGCTGAGCGGTTTCTGAAAGAAGCCATAGACGGTGGACACGAAGGCTTGATGGCGAAAAAAATTGACAGCCCATACGTGCCCGGAATCCGTGGGAAGCGTTGGCTTAAGATAAAGCCTGTTCTCGAACCTTTAGATTTGGTTATTGTTGCGGCTGAGTACGGCTACGGACGTAGGCATGAGTGGATTTCAGACTATTATTTGGCGGCTAGAGACGCTGAGACAGGCGAGTTCTTGGTTGTAGGTAAAACGTTCAAGGGTTTGACTGACGCTGAAATCATTGAAATGACTAGGCGGCTTAAGGAATTAGCCATAAAAGAAGAAGCCAGAAGAGTTGTTGTAATTCCAAAAATAGTTGTTGAAGTGATGTACAACGAGATTCAGAAAAGCCCAAAATACAAGTGTGGTATGGCGCTGCGTTTTGCCAGAATAAACCGTATAAGAGAGGATAAAACTCCTGAAGAAGCAGACACTGTACAGAGGGTTAAAGAAATTTATGAAAAGCAGTTTTTGAAAAAGGGTAGATATAAAACCGATTAAAAACAATGATAAAAGAAGGAGACCGCTTGCAATGTCCAAGACAAAGAAAAAATCAATCTATGACGAATTTTACAGTCGCCAAATAATTCTGAGCGAGCTTGGACGTGATGGGCAAAGAAAACTTGCAAGTTCAAAGATTGCTGTGGTTGGGCTTGGCGGTTTGGGTACAGTTTCGTCGCTTTATTTGACTCTTGCGGGAGTGGGACACATCCGCTTAATAGACCAAGACACTGTGGAAATGGCGAATTTGCACAGACAAGTTTTGTACAGCCCAGAGGATTTGCATTATCCAAAGGTTGAGGTTTCGGCTAAGAGGTTGAGGATGACTAATCCTTTGGTTGAGGTGGAGGCTGTTTCTGAGAACTTGAACGCAAATAATGTTGAAAAACTCGTGGCTGGAATGGACTGCGTCGTGGATGGATTAGATAATATGCGAACTCGCTATTTGATTAATCGAGTGTGCGCAAAACTTCGAATTCCATATGTTTTTGGAGCGGCTATAGGAATTGAGGGAAATCTTTCGGTTTTTGCTCCGCCAGAGACGCCCTGTTTAGAATGTGTCTTTCCATATCTTGATGACAGTAGTTTGCTTACGTGTGATGTTCGAGGCGTGCTTGGAGTAACGCCCGGAATTATTGGAACCATGCAAGCCATGGAAACGATAAAGATTTTGACGGGCATGGGTTCAGCTTTGAAGCGTAAGCTTATGATCTGCGATTTCAGCGACATGTACTTCACCACAATAGACATTATCAAAAGAGAAAACTGCCCAGCATGCCAAGGCACCATGGCTTTTCCAAAGGTAAAAGAGAAACTTGTTTGGCTTTGTGGGCGAAACACGGCTAACATAAACCCGGAAAAACCATTGAAACTAAACCTAAACGAAGTTTATGAATCGGTGAGAAAGCATTTCAATGTGCGCATAAAATCGCAACTGGCAATAATATTTGACTACAAAAAATTTGAAATTAGTCTCTTCAACGGCGGACGCATGCTCATAAAAAACGTTGACAGTGAAGAATCAGCGTTAACGGTTTATAAGGAAATTGCTAGTAAGCTTGGGATGGGCTAAATAATATTTATTACAGTCTTGACTCTAACAGTTTTTATTGGGGCAACGCGCCGGGGTGGCCGAACGGTTCAGGCGGCGGCCTGCAGAGCCGCTATATATGGGTTCAACTCCCATCCCCGGCTTCATCGACATTACTTCTGATGAGACCGCACAGTGGGATTATTTCTTCCCTTGCATAGGTTGCGGATTTCGCTATAGTTTAAATGTCCTTTTATGATGATACTATGGTTATGGAGGTCGACAAATGCAAGATAGAGCTATAATCAACAAAGAGCAGTTTGAGAAGGATTTGAACAATTTTACCAAGCTTGCAGTCAAGATGGGTGCCATTGACGCCAAAGCTATAAACGCAGAGAACGTTGTCGTGAAAGACTGGGTTAGGCTCAAATGTCAATACGGTTGCGGGGGTTATGGCAAATCGCTAACGTGCCCACCGTACAGTCCCTCACCAGACCAGACAAGACAGGCTCTGAAGGGTTATACGCATGCAATCCTCATGAGACTCCTGGACGAAACAATGGCGACACATGACATGCTCGCCAAACTGGAGAGGCATGTTTTCCTTGCCGGATACTATTCCACGCTTGGAATGCCAGCCGGACCTTGCGAACGCTGCGAAAAATGCAACCTCAAACATTGTGTTTATCCAAGATTGGCTCGAGCATCTATGGAAGCTTGTGGCATAGATGTTTACGCCACGGCAAGGAAGAACGGATTTCACATCGAGGTTTTGAAAACTCGCAGACAAAAGCCGACATACTATGGCTTGTTGCTCGTTAAGTAGAGTCACTTGAGACCTCAACAAGCCTTTGACACCACCAAACAGAAAAGAGAGGTTTGCAGGTGACGCCTCCATTGCCGGGAGGGTTCAAATTCTACCACCTCTTTAAACGAGTCGTATTGACTTTCAGTCGGCTTTGATTTATCACCTAGATTTTAGGTATGAACTTTGGCCAATGCGAATCAGATCGAATAAACCAACTTAGAACTGGCAATTTCTTTTGCCCTTTAAATGAAAAAAGTGTGGGGTTAGCTGAATTGCCATTCAGCAGTGTCTTCAACTATTATTTTCTGCGTTGATGTTTCTAGGAACGCTGCGTGCCACGTGTAAATACCTGGAGCGATGCTTGGCAACGTGATCAGTTTGAAGTCAGGGTTGCTATATTTCATTCCCGCGGGTATGGTTACTGATGGATAGTACATGTAGGTGAAGTTCGCGCCGCTTGGCAGTCTAATCCAAATCTTGAAACTTACAGCGATTGTTTTGCCAATGTTAGACACATCCAATCCGAGGTGCATTGTATTACCAGCGTGATAGAGGTATTTGTCTGTGTAGATGGCAATCGACAAGCCCGTTGTTACAACCAATACTTCTTCATCGAAGCTGGGAAGATACTGCGCAGATCCAGCGTATTCAATTCTAATCATGTAGCTCCCAACCGCGGGAGCAGGAAAGCCTAATTTAAACCAGCCTGTAGAATTGGTGGTCAATGTCGTCACAGGAGAACCACCTACCTTAAGAGTCAGCGACGCGCCTGCAATCGGTGAATCGTCAATTGTGGTTAAGTTGCCCAGAAGAGTAACAGCTTGCCCGGTGGCTGCCGGATTGGGTATAAAATCAAAACGTGTTTTCGTTTCAAGAACACTCGAGCTGATTTTGTAGTAGCCATCAATTCTCTCCTCATCGTTCTCCTCTATCCACTCGTCAAGCGTATATGTATCAACTGGTTCAAGCCAAAGCTTGCATGAAAGAACTTTCCCAAGGTCTGGCGTCTTGATTATCGTGAAGTTTACTTTCATCAGACCAGCGTCTGTTCCGGCATATTCTACTGCTCCAATAGTAGTGGTCGTCATGATCACGTATCTATGGGTTGTGTTATAGTCGCCAAAGTAGGGTGACATTGGATTATATGACCCCGGTGGGAATATGAAGTCTGAAGCATAACCTGCGTCAGTTGCTGATGTGTTAAGTAGGCTTTTGTCCCACACGAGTTTGACTTGCCAGCCAGCCACTTGAGAATAATTCTTGACTCGTACTTGAACTGTGAATTTCGTGCCGTTTGTTGTTGGTGGACTTGTGAAGTTAATTGATGCTGGAGACACGTAGATCGTTGCGTAGCCTTCGCCTAGTCCTGGTTCCATGGAAAATGCTGGCGTCACTCCAACAATGCTTAACAAGATTATGGCAGTGCAGATTGTGATTAGAAAGCTTTTTTTAATCATCTTTTCCTTCCCCTTTCTCGTCGGGTTTAAATTTACAGGGTTTTGTGATTTAAGGCTTCTGGAAACTGCTAGTATCTGCGGAAAACCAACAACGATCGAAGTTGACTTTATAGATGATGGTCTCAATTGCTTAAATTAAAATATGCAAAACTAAATGATTTGTATTGGACGTGAGTTCATGCCGAAAGTCCTAGTTCTCTATTACAGTCGGACAGGAAACACCGAGAAGATGGCTAAATCCATAACAGAAGGAACTAAAACAGTTGAGGGAATTGAAGTGGAGTTAAACTATCACGTAACGCCTGAAACGCTAAGCAACTTTGACGCCATAGTTGTTGGAATTCCCACATACCACCACGACATGACCATCGACATGAAAACCCTCTTCGAAGAAGCTGCAACAAAAAAAGTAAGCTTGAGGGGAAAAATAGGAGCAGCCTTTGGGTCGTATGGATGGAGTGGAGAAGCTCCTCGGTTAGCTCTTGAAATCATGAAAAACAAGTTCGAAATGCAAATTATCGAACCGCCGCTTTTGATTAAATACACGCCGGACCAAAATGGCTTAGATAAATGCAGAGAGTTCGGGAAGAAAATTGCCGAAAGACTTATGCACATAACTTGACTTGTTGTAAGGAAGGAGGCAGATGGTTTTGAAATCCAAAGATGAATTGGTGAAGTTCCTTAGGACGCAAATTATAGTTGAAAATGAAATTGTGGATTCTTTGAACAACGCTTTAGTGGAAGTGAAAAATCCTCCAGTTAAGGGAGTTCTGAAGGGCATATCGCTAGACTCTGTGAAGCATGCAGAAATGTACGCAGCAGCAGCAGAGCTCCTAATAGGCGTCTCTCAAGCCCTTACACAAGCGCATTTAGACAAGCAAAAGGCACTTGTCGAAAAGCACATTCACATGGAAGCAGAACTCATCAAAAAAATCAGTAAAGTAATTCCAGGCGTTGAAAACGAAAAGGTTAAGCTTCTGCTAAATGCGATTTTAGAGGATGAGAAAAGGCATCATGAACTCCTGAAAATGGTTCTGGAAATTCTTGTCCGAGGAGAAACAATAACAGAAGAGGACTGGTGGGACCTCCTCTGGAAGAACGTCCCATTTCATGGAGCTCCTGGAGGATAAACGGGATAACTAGCGAAATCGCTGGTTAATCAGCCTTCCCTATTTTATAGAACTAAAGAAATTGTGTGCCTTTGCTTTTGACAATGTATCGAGGATTTTGTAAAATCTGCAAAATACGAATACAGCTTTCGATGAGAAAAGTTCAAAAACCCACCCCTGAAGACATGATTGGGAGAAAACAATGAATGACATTATTGCAGTGCGAACGATAGTGCCAATTATTCTTCTGATGGGGTCAGGGTTTCTTTCAAGAAAAATAGGAGTTTTAAAAGCAGGCGACGAACGAGTACTGAACGCCTACGTGTATTATTTTGCACTTCCAGCCCTATTCCTTGTCGATCTAGCTGAGGCAGATTTTACCTATGAAAATATCAGATTCATATCTGCGGGAGTAGCTCCCATAGTTGTGATAGTAACAATTTACGCTCTGCTTTACTTTATATTCCGATTCTCGAAGAACACTCTTTATCTGCTTGTTCTAAGCACGGTTTTTGGCAGCTTAACCTTTTTCGGAATACCTTTCATAATGTTTGCTTTTCCCACAGCAGAAGGGGAACATCTGGCAACGCTGTCAGCAGCCTCAATCTCTGTTATAAGTGTTGCAATCTCCATCACAGCTCTGGAGTTATATCGGCTTGAAAAATCCACGATATGGATTGAATTAAAACGGGTTGCGAAGAGGCTTGTAAAGAACCCACTGATATTGTCAATATTTCTCGGCATTTTGCTATCGCTTACAAGAATAGAAATTCCCTCACCTATATCCATCTCCTTGCACATGTTAGGAAGCACAACTGCGGCAGTAGCCATCTTTTTGCTTGGAGTCTTCCTCTATGGAAGAAAGTACACGAATATGGTTAGAGCCTTTCAATTAAGCCTCTTGAGGATAGTAGCATTACCAGTCCTAGCCTTCTTAATTACGATGGCATTTAACCTACCTAATCTAGAAAGAACGACCATGGTGCTTATGCATTCTATGCCCATTGCCATTTCCATGATTGTACTCAGCGAACGTTACGATTTTTATAAAGAAACCATTGCCTCTTTGATTTTAATCTCTTCGATCGGAGCCGGATTATACTTGAACTTGTGGCTTTTGATTTTGGGGCATTACTAGAAAAGTTTAATTGCCTCCAAAAGTCTATCCAGCAACGGGTAGGGAATTGGTTAAGATAATAGTTGACTATGCTAAATGTGTCGGAGATACTGATAGAATCTGCGTGGAAATCTGTCCAGTTTCAATTTTTCAGAACAACACGTCGAAAAAGCCAAAAATTGTGAATGAAGAAAGCTGCATTTTATGCAGAACGTGCCAATTCAACTGTCCAGGTCAAGCTATAAAAATCCTGACCTAAGCTCCCAAAGTTTTCAGCAATTCGCCTTCGCTGTTCCTTATTTCTACTCTCAGATGTTCGTTTGCCTGTCTTGTGGCGCATTTTATGCACGGGTCATAAGCCCTTATCACCATTTCAATTCTGTTCAAAAGTTCCGGCTTGATTTCGCCGTGATGTATGAATTCCATTGCAGCGTCCTTAACGTTTAAGTTTATAGCTGCGTTATTCACTTGAGTCGGTATTATCAGCTTCATGTTCCTTAACTGACCATTCCTATTTAAGGTGTACTCGTGAGCCAGCGTTCCCCTAGGAGCCTCAACAACTCCTATTCCTGCGCCGCCCTTTGGTTTGACTTTAACTCTGGTGTCAGTCCTTGTCAAGCTTTCGTCCTCCAAAAGCTCTTTGGTTCTTTCGCAGGCATACATTAAGTCTATGAGGCGAGCGTAGTCAAACAGCAGAGTAGCATGAGCTGGACCTCCAAATTTCTTCTTAAACTCTTCTAATTCTTTGTTAGCCAAGTCTGTTGCAATATGCTCGTTTACGTTCATTCTGGCTGTTGGTCCAACTTGAACTATTCCTTTTGGCCATCCAAGGGCTTTCAAGTATGCAAATTTTGCATACGTCCATTCATAATGCTTTTCTTCTATGTGTTCCATGTAATTTGGAGAGGTAAACTCAGATAGAGTTTCGCCTTCAGGGTTTATGACGCGTATCTTGCCATCATAGAACCCCATGGAATCGTCCTTCGTTAAAGACATGTAATAAGTTTTATAGTCTCCAGCTTTCCTAAAATCCGCCCAATTTTTCTCGAACAATTCCTTTCCGAGGGCAAGAGCTTCCTTTGTAATTGTGCAGGCGTTTTCAACTCCTTTGAGCAGTTCTTGTCTTTCTCTTTCCTTGAGTGGGTTGATTAAGCCTCCAGGGACAGCGGAAACTATGTGGACTTCCCGCTTTCCAATAACATCCAATAGTTGGACTCCGAAGCTTCTTAAGGCAATGGCTTTTTTGCCTACTTCTGGGTTTTCTCGCATGATTTGAAAGACATTTCTTTTTGAAGGTTTTTCTTCTGGAGGAAACCAGAAGTCGGGAAGTGTGAGAAAAAAGAAGACTAGAGAGTGATTGCTAATTATTTGTCCCATGAGTAGGAGTTCGCGTAGTTTTCTCGCGGTTTCTGTTATCTCTGTCCCAAAAATGTTCTCGATGGCTTTAACAGAAGCCATAATGTGGGCTGTGGAGCATACACCACATATTCTCGAAATTATGAACGGCAGCCTTTCCGCCTCCATCCCCCTCAAGAAATAGTCAAAGCCGCGAATTTCTGTGGCGTAAAAATAAGCATCTGAAACGTTTCCAAACTCATCCAAGGTTATGGTTACTTTTCCATGACCCTCAATCCTAGTCGTAGGTGAGATTGTTATTTCTCTTTTTTGGCTCAAATCACACGCTCCCTCGCTTTGAAGCGTTCAAATCTTGAGAAAATGAAAGTGTGGAAGATGAAAGGATTGCGGTAAAGCTCCTCCTTCACCTTTTCTTCTAAAATATTGGTTCTTTTTGAGATAACTTTGACTAGGAACGCGTAGATGTCTCGTGACCTGTACAGCAGGGAGTCGGCTGGGCCTCTGCATCCGAAGCATGTGAAGCCTGCTCTTGGGCAAGGTGCTCCGCAACCCTCACGCGTCAAAGAACCCAAGCAGACGAAGCCCTGACTCACTAGGCATATTTCCGGGTTTGCTTCTTTCTCGTATATTTCATAAAGCCTATCAAGTTTTGCTGGAATTATTTTTCTGTGGCATTCTGTGCAGACGACGCTTTGATGGCGGATAGGTGCTTTTCCGCTTACTATGTTTTTTAAACTGTGAATTATTAGTAAGGGCATGGGTGGACATCCTGGAATATAATAGTCGACATCAACAAAATTGCATATGGGGTACATCAGATCCTCCAATCCTGGAAGTTTGCTCGAGCCTAAGAGGGAGTATTCCTTCTCTAGAAGCTTTTTAACAGATAGTATGTTGCCTAGGCTTGTAATTCCGCCGTGTGTTGCACAGATTCCCAAAGCGACAAGAATTCGTGATTTAGCCCGCACTTCCCTGATTAAATCCTCATCGCTAAGTGTTCTTACTCCACCTTCAACTATTGACAAGTCAACTTCTGAAATTTCCTTCAAGTCAACAAACGTAGGCGAATAGACTATTTCGAAGTCTCCGGAAAGAATTTCCAGCAAAGCGTCGCCCGCATTTAGAAAGGAAGATACGCATCCAGCACAGCACGTCAAAGAAACTATGTTAACTTTCACGAGTCTATCACGTCCAATTCTTTAGAAATGTTCACTGCCTTTACGGATTATGTTATGGGTTTCCTTAAAATTTTTCTATTGCTTTCTTACTTCAGACAGTTCGAATGCTTCGCTGAGAAGTGTCAGTTAATCTTGCTTGATGTGTTGTAAAGTTGTTAAAGGGGCGACTTCCTTAATCTGCTTCCCCTGCGTTTTATGAGAGGTGCCCGGCATTAGCAATTCGGGAGCTTTGACGCCTTTGACAAACTGTGTGATCGTTGCTAGAGTTTCCATGACCAAATTGTGTATTTCTGCTAACGTTGATGTTATTCGCATGCCTCTATCACTTAGCGTGTAAGATTTCGGTTTCTTTCTTGTAAAAACGAGTTTTTTGCCCTTCAACCTTCTTAAATACTTGTATGTTCTTCTTACCGAAATCCCAGTTTTTTCTGAGAGTTTCTGTGCGGAGATGCCCTCGGCAGGGATATTTTCGTAAATTCTCTTTTCAGTTGGCGAAAATTTTGTTTTGTTTTGGTCTCTCTTGGTTCTGAAGTAGTAGATGTAGTCGTTTTCCTTAGATGTTTCAACAAGTCCTGCTTTTTGCAGTCGGCTGAGAACTCGTGCTGTGCTTTTGGCTGGAATCATGTCCTCGAAATCCTCGTATGTTCTCGGTTTGTTTAATAGCATGCTTAAGGCTGTTTCTTCGTAGCATTTGGAGTGAGGCGGCAAAACCCCTTCAACATAGGAGAAGTTCCTAATTATATTGGTGAAACGACAACCGAGAACTGTGGCGTAATATCGATTTTGACTTTCTTCGGCTAGTCCGACTTGTATTAAGGGAGCGATGTATTCTTGGGCTATGGTCTTTTGACTGTGAAAGTATCCCAGTTTTTTTAGTTCCTGTTGAAGGTTAACGATGGAACGGCGTCCTTTCGAGAGTGTTTCTAGTATTTGTAGGCGTCTTTTGTTTTTCAGCGTATTTAGCAGATCCGTCATGAAACTTGGGTTGTTCATTTTCTCGCGTAGTTTTCTGACCTCGTTTTTTAGTTGCCAAATTCTGCAGCCTGATATGCATGAGACGAGAGTTGTTGGATGGCAGTTTTTGCAGGTTTCCTCCCATTCTCCCAGCATTTTTGCTAGGCTTGTTTGTTGTTCTGTCCCATGTGGCTGGGGTAGGTGCGTATTGGTTTCCATGTTGGACACCTAACGCATGTCATGACGGATGTGGGGAGAAAGGAGAGAGTCTTTTAGAAGTTAGTTTCAGTGGGTGTGTCGTCATGACATACGTCATAATAATATGACATACGTCATCCTTATATACCTTTCCCCACAAGATAAAAGGAACGGTGAATGCGGCGTGATTATTCCGTGTGAGACTGCTGTTAAGTCTGTTGTGCCTGCTGTTAAGGCGTTGATTGCGAATGAGCTTGTGGAGAGGCGTGGTTTTAGGCAGGAGGACGTGGCTGAGATTTTGGGGATTTCGCAGTCTGCGGTGAGTAAGTATACTAGGAAAGTGAGAGGTTGCGTGGTGAAAATTGATGGTATAGAGGAGGTGGAGCCTCTAATTGCTAAGATGATTGGCTTGCTTGAAAGCAGAAAATACCAGAGAGCGGAGTTTCTGAGGATTTTTTGCCAGACATGCATAGCAATAAGGAAGAGAAGGTTGATGTGTCCATTCTGTAGAAAAAGTGATCCGAAGATTAGGATAGAGGATTGTGACTTCTGCTTAACATACAGTTCTGTCCAAAAATGAGAATAAGCAGTAATGGCTAAAACACACTTGAGGTGGAAGGTTGTCTTCGTTTGATGAAAAGAATGTTCTTGATATTCTGGAAAAGATTAGCAAGAGTGTGGTTAACATAAGCACTATCAAGCTTGTTCATCACATGTTTTATCAAGTGGTTCCGGTGAAGGGTATGGGTTCTGGAACAATAATTGATCCGAAGGGTTATGTTTTGACTAATAATCATGTGGTTGGAGGGGCGGAGAAGATAGGCGTGACGTTGTGGAATGGTGAGATTATTGAAGGTAGGCTTGTGGGTTCATGCTCTACGCATGACACGGCTGTTGTGAAAGTTGATAAGAAAGAGTTGCCGGCTGCGGGGCTTGGTGATTCTGATAGGTTGAGGGTTGGGCAAAGGGTTTATGCTATTGGGAACCCTTTTGGGTTAGCAGGGGGTCCAACGGTTACTTCTGGTGTGATAAGTGCGGTTAATAGGACTATAGAGTCGGAGAGGGGACTTATTGAGAATCTTGTTCAGACGGATGCGGCGATAAATCCTGGAAATAGTGGTGGTCCGCTTGTGGATTTGGAGGGGAAGGTTGTTGCGATTAATACTGCGATTATTCCTTTTGCGCAAGGAATAGGTTTTGCGATTCCGATTAATTCGGCTAAGAAATGTACGGGCGAAATGATTAGGACTGGGGTTTTTTCTAGGCCTTGGCTTGGGATAGTGGGTTTAAGCCTCACGGAGGATTTGGCTCATTATTATGATATGCCTCTTGACCGTGGGGTTCTTGTGACTAAGGTTGCTGATGATAGCCCGGCGGAACGTGCTGGGATTGTTGCTGGAGATATAATTTTGAGGTTGGACAGGGGTGCAATCTATAGTATTGAGGATTTGCTCGGTGAGATTCATAATAGGAAGATTGGAGAGAGAGTTAGAATAACGGTGTTTCGCAGAGGAAGAGAACAAACATTTGAGGCTACTCTAAGAGAAATACCATAAAAAACTATTACAGAACGGGCTTAGTAGATTTGTTCAACAACGGAAAATTTCTTTTGTTCAACAACAATTGCGGCACGCTAGAGCAGTGTTTTGTAGTTTTTTGCGTATATGGCTGCGAGACCGTGATGAACTCCTTCTCTGCGTCTGTGCAGTTGCTGTAGTCGATTTCTTTGTCTGTTTCAAGTTCAAGCGTGACCTCAGCACGTTTAAGCATCTTTAAAACCTTAGCGTCTGGAACCTCAGCAGAGCTAACATTAATCACGTCACGCACATCATCAACGGAAACGCTTACCAAGCAAACTCTGGCCCCAAAAAAGAAAACGAGAAAGAAGCCAAATTAACCTATTTTGGCGAAAAGAAAAACGTATCCTAAAGACGGTGTTTTTCTAACTTGTTAGGATTAGCACTCTCGTCATTAGGGAACAGGTCTTGCTTATTCAAAGCTTCATAAAAACTGCGAATGATAGCCTTGTTCTCTTCTAATGACATAACATCATCCCTCCTTTATCATCAATCATAAATATCTCTTTTGACATTTTAAATCATTGCCATGGAAATGTGGATGAAAAGGAAACAAGGATTCATTTGTAAGGCTCATGCTTTCTGTTTAGACTTCCATGCGTACCAGACAATCAGTGCTGGAGCCACTAATTTTGAAAAGTCCATCAGTGTCATCCATGCAGATGATCGTGCCACAGCGTCACCTAATGCAACGAGTTGGAAGAAGACAAAGACTATGCCCACGATGATGTTTGCCCAGCGATTTGTGCGATTCTTTAGGGTTAGGGACATGAAAGCCATTATCAATGGTACCAACACTATGATTGCGAGGATTAGCAACAATTCAGGTCCTATTTTCTCGCCTTCCATTTCTCCTTTCATTATATCACCTATTACACCTGGCTCCATAAGCATCAACATCAAGTAACCCACAAGAGCCACGACATAAAACAGCCACAGCACTGAAATCTTTATCTTCCAATCCTCCAAATTTTCACCTCCCATATAACAATATTTTAAACATCTGCTACTCCAGGGCATATAAAACCTATATCTTACCAATGAAAAATGCTGAAAAAAGGAAATGATGCCCTAATTCAAGATTTCTAAGAGCTTCTCTCCTTTCGGTGTAATCTCATAAATGCCCTCGACTGACTCGTTCCACATAGCCATTCGGAAGTAGATATTCATAAAACTGTTTTCTGACTGTGTTGGATGTTGTGAAGCGCAGGCATGTTGCAACCCGCTTTTTTCTCAATATTCGTCTAGCGCACATGCCCCTTTTTTGGCAAGTTCAAGAATAGTTATGCGTATCTGAATTTTAAACAGCGATAGTGGCGTAGTGTAGACCCACTTTTATATAAGGGGTAGGATAGTCGTAGAGAACAGCTCTCCAGAAGAAACACATAGCTTTTATCGTAAACAAGGTTTAAGTTGTTTTTAACCACAACTATACCAGGGTGCAACAGCAATGGTCGCAAAAGAGGAAATCAAGGAAAAGCCCAACCTCTCCTTGTTAGCCCTGGTCTCCTTCATAAGCTCATTCATAATAGCCAGAACCTTCACCACCCTAAACCCAACAACCGTCCTAATCAGCGGCGACTACCACATCCACCACTTCTGGTACGGCATAGCAATGCTCGCAATAGGCGGATGGCTAGGCATAAGCTACCAAAACGAACGCATAGACCGCCTAGCAGCAATCCTCTTCGGCGCAGGAGGCGGCCTCATAGGAGACGAAGTCGCAATCTTACTTACGCTCAGCGCCCATGCTTATTGGGCAGAAATCACATACACATTCATCATCATATTCCTAACCTTCACATCAATGCTAATCATAATAAACAAATACCATAAACTCATACGAACAGAATTCACCCAATTCCTCCGCAGCAACGCAAGCCTCTACATAGGCGTTTTTATGGCAGCAGTTTCAATAGCCTTCATCCTAGAAACTGACAACATAGCGATAGTCACTGTTTCAAGCGCTTTTGCAGTGGTGGCTGGCATAATTATTCTAGCATACGTCATCCAACAAATCCGAATGAGACAACTAACAACAGAATCTGATTCTCCTCTAAAAAATGTTCAATCACAGAATCCTCATCGATTCGAGAAGCATGTTTCTGTGTTTCAGTCGATTCGAACATGACACAAAATGTTCTAGGATTTTCCCTACCCATAAAACAGCTTCTCCTCATTCACCTTTCAACAACTTAGTCCAAGTCACCAAACTTTCCAACAATTGCCTTATCTTCTGCCTCGTCTTCTCATCAGCCAAAGCGCCTTCCTCATCAATCTTCTCATCAACCGACGCCACAACAACCTCCGGGCTATTAATCGCATGCATATTAAGCGCAGTAAGAACCTGTCGAAGATGATACTGCGCTCGCGCTCCGCCCAACATTCCTGGAGAAGCACTCATAATCGCAACAGGTTTCCCCTCAAAAGAATTGTCCCCAAAAGGTCTCGAAGCCCAATCAATCGCGTTCTTAAGAACTCCTGGTACTGAATAGTTATGCTCCGGCGTAGCTATCAACAACGCATCAGCAGTCTTAATCCTCGCCTTAAACTGCTTAACTTTTTTAGGCATACGACCTTCCAAATCCTGATTAAATGGCGGGATCCCATCAAGGTCAAAAATCTCAAGTTTCGCACCGTTTGGCATCAATTCCATTGCCGCACACGCAACAAAGCCTTATTATAAGAACCCTTTCGCAAGTTGCCAGTAAAACCCAGAATGGTAATGGACTTGCTCACGATTTAAGTTACCCTCCCTCTCTATGGTTTTGCAGGAACAATTAAAACGGAACACTTCGCCTTATGACACACGTCATCACTTACGCTTCCAAGCAGAAACCGCTTAACAGTCCCCAATCCCCTACTTCCAAGAACAATCAAGTCAAACTCGCCCTTTTCAGCAATTTGACCTATCTTATCAGAAGGAATCCCGAACTCAACTTTCTTGTCAACCTCAACCTTTCCTTTTCCAACAACATCCAGAGCATTTGCAAGAATCCGTTCACCCAAATCCTTGGCAGTCTGAGGCGCATAATCATATATACGTGGCTCTTGAACATTGAGCAAAGTAATCTTCGAACCCATTATCTCAGCAAGTTTTACGGCGTACTCAAAGGCTTTAACTGAATGCTCAGAACCATCAATACCAACAAGCAAACTCGACAAAGAACCAACCTTCTTAGCAACCAAAGTCGGAAGCACAGTATGCCGAACAACCTTCTTAGTCACACTCCCCAGCATATACGGCTCTTTCTCATGCTCCCCATAAGCCCCCATAACAATCAAATCGCAATCAACAGACAACTCCAAAATACTCTCCGCCGGATCACCACTTCTACCTTTCCTAGCATCCACAAGCACTCCTTCCTCACTGAACAAAGCCCGCGCATCATCAATTATCTTCTCAGCCTTCTGCTCAATATGCCCCAAAATCTCATCCTCAATGTTGCGAGGAAGCGTATATCCAAGCTTCAATTCCTGCGCTACACTAAAAACAGTCACAGTCGCCCTAGCCTTCTTGGCAATAACCGCCGCTGTCTCTTCAGCCAAAATACTCGACGCAGACCCATCTATGGGAACAAGAATCCGTTTTAAAAACTCTTTAACAGTCATTTATAATTCAACACCTATTAACCGCTACTTTTCTGTTAAATCCTAAGGAGAACATTTAATCTTTTCGTTATTTTGTATCTAAGAGAATTTGGAGTCACTTTGGCAATAGTGTACAGAAAGCTTTTACTTTTCCGGAGACCAAAAATAATTTGGGGTGATAATTTGGATACAAAACTTGTTGTTGATGGCGAAGAAATAGACCTCAACGAGTTTGTCGTAAAGGTTTTAAGCGGAACAGTTGTGGGAGCAGTTACTTCTCTGAGGGGAATAAAGAAAGACTGGAAAACCATTGAAATCAAGGTGACAAAGTAAATAACACTCTCATCACTGCAAGTACATGCCAATTTTAATTTCGGCAAAAAACTCCCTTTTTGCCTTGCATATCGGGCAAATGTACGGCGGCTCTTCGCGGAACACCACATATCCACATTGTTTGCAGTACCACAATTTCATTTTGGCTTCAAAAGGTTCTTTAACAGCAAGCGCAGCTGGTGTTTCTACAGCTGTTCCATAGGCTTTAGCTTGTTTTTCTAGGGGTCTGCGTTCTGGAACTGGAAGAAGAGGAGTCTTGCCTTCATAAACGTCTTTTCTAACGTAAAGAGCGCAATAGCAGGCTCCATACTCTTCAACATCTGGGTCTCTGTAATCGCAGGGACAGATTATGTCTCTGTCAAACTCGAATTTTCCAGATGCAAGCCTACATGGACAAGAAGGATAACCATAGCGCTCTTCATTCCGTTTTAACCCTTCTAGTAGATCCTTGAGAAAATCCGGGTTAGGGTTCAAGTAGTAGCCATAAGTTTTTGCGTCGCTTTCCGCTCTCTGCTGCACTTGTTCCAAGGTTATCAGATTTCAAGAACCTCCTTTATCTTGTCCTTGCGTAAGCCATTAATCAGAATTTTGCCGTCAATTATGATTACAGGATAACTGAGCCTTCCTCCCATATTGAGAATGTCCATTTTGACTTTTTCAAGGTCTTCGTCACTGCAGAGGTCAACATCCACATACTCGTATTCAATTGCATTTTCCTTCAAAAAACTCTTCGCCAGCTTACACCAGGCACATGTGCCCAATGCATACACTAAGACTTTATGCCTATTGTCTTTGCCTGGAACCTTGACAATATTCATTTTCTCACTTAGCATTCTTTACGTTCTGTGTTTAATATAACCATTTAGCAAGAAGCGGACAGCAAGAAAGCAGAAAAGCTAATATCCACATCATTTTACCTAAAAATAGGTGAAAAACTTTGCCAATAGACCCCGACTTCCAAAAGAACCGAAAAGTTGCAAACCAACATCAAGGTCATGACGTGTGGGGACCAGTAGAACCTCCAAATAAACTCGGCATACACGGAAAAATTGTGGCAGTTGACTGGGACCTCTGCACTGGAGACGGTGTTTGCATAGAGGTTTGTCCCGTAAACGTCTTGGAATGGGCAGACTCTCCCGGACATCCAACTTCAGAAAAGAAATCTGACCCAGCTAAAGAAAAGGATTGCATACAGTGTCTTGCTTGTGAAACCTCATGTCCAACCCAAGCCATAAAAATCACTCCTCCCTAAGCATGTTAGAAGACTCATAGCGTAGCGGCTCCTCTTTCTTTTTATTTTCGTGAAATGGGGCAGAGAAAAGTGGATGTTATGGCTTTATTTCGGTAGTTCTTCGAGTCTCTTGTGTATTCCATCCCAGTTGACAATGTTCCAGAAAGCTTCAACGAATTTGGCTCTATCGTTCTTGTAGTCAATGTAGTATGCATGCTCAAAGACGTCAAGAACCATTAGAATTCGAAACATGGGGTAAACGTTAGTGTTGTGTTTTTCCACCTGCATTATTATTGGACGATTAGTTTGCCTACAGAAGGTCAACGCTGCCCAACCAGAACCCTCAACACTCACAGCAACCTGTGTAAACTCCTTTTTGAACCTTTCAAAGCTTCCAAACTCCTTCTCTAAAGCATTGCTTAAGGCTCCACCCGGCTTTCCTCCGCCTTTACCGGTTGGCGCTAGATTGCCCCAAAACAGCGAGTGTAGCAGATGTCCTCCTATATTCCATGAAAGCTCCTTTAAAGTAGCTTTAACATCTATGTCGGCGCCTTCTTTTCGTGATTTGTCGAGTTTTTCAAGTATTGCGTTTGCGCCGTTGACGTAAGCTTGATGATGTTTTTGAG
>Ga0315314_1000684_pt1 | contig 34521 bp, 29 predicted proteins | sample TDP9_MG_FD_203631 | JGI IMG/M metagenome (GOLD analysis project Ga0315314, IMG submission 203631) | Freshwater sediment microbial communities from Lake Towuti, South Sulawesi, Indonesia - TDP9 | ecosystem: Environmental > Aquatic > Freshwater > Lake > Sediment | place: Indonesia: South Sulawesi... | reverse complement strand
CCAGATTGTGAGCTGTTTTGCCGGGGCTTCGCCATAGTGGTATGCGTATTAAAGCCAGGCGGTTTCTTACGCTCCAACATATGTGCATGGGAGACTCCTTCCGTTCAAGAAAGCGCAGATATGACACAGGCGTCGGATTTGCGAATGCCGAGAGACTTGGCGCGAACCTTAAGATAGCACCAATCATTTTTCGCGCGTCGACGCTTAGCGTTCCATTGGGAGCAGCAATAATGTTCCTGCCTTTTCTCAGTGCGCACACGTGTATGTGCATTCCGTTTCCAGCGTGTTCGACGGCAATTTTGGGGGCGAAGGAGACAGAGAAACCATGCTTTGAGCAGACGTTCCTTATCGTCCATTTTGCTATGGCTATAGATTCAGCCATTTTAGCCAGATTCTGGGCTGATAACTCAATTTCTTGCTGTTCTGCAAACTCGCCGTTCTTGCTTGCTATTCGCCCGACTTCACTATGTCCATACTTTGTTGCAATGCCAATACCGTGTAGAGTGAGCATAATGTCATTTCTCAGGTCTTCAAACCTTGCGAAAGGAGAGGATTCCTGGTAATTCCTGTCTGACGCCCCTGGAAATAGCGGTTCATTTTCCTGTTTACCGATCGCGTAGAACTCAAGCTCCGCCAACGCTCTCAAAGTAACACCGGTTGAAGAGTGCAGCGTGTCTTCAGCTTTCGCCAACACGTTCCGAGGCGACACCAGCAGTGGTTTTCCATCCGAGTCGAGGTAATCGCATAGAACGTTCAAAGTGGTTAGCTGCGAAAAAGGATTAACGAATGCTGTGCCGAGTCGCGGCATGATGTAGATGTCGCTTTCTCCAGGCTCCAGATAAGAGAATAAGCTGGAACCATCAACCCTCTCTCCCAATTCCAGTATTTCTTTGACTTTTTCGTGGCTAGTTGCTGTGAAACTTAGGGTTTTCAATCTGCTGTCTTCCGGGATGTGACACAAATTGAGGATTCTGATGTCTTTCTCAGAAATGAAACTGAGAACGTCTTCGTTGTCTGTCAATTCCAATGCTGCTTCAGTCACAAGGCAACCCTCTGTTGCCAGAGGCTCACTCATTCAACAACCAGATATTTTAACGATTCCATGGCAGCGCTTGTTCTACTATGGATGACGTAGCGCCGAGGCATGTTCCAGAACAGACCATTCAAACAGAATTCAGTAAGCTTTACCTACTCACGCACATCTAAAGTGTCCAGCACAAGGAGAGGACCATCATAATCGAAATCCTGGAGAAATGCCTGCAGTCCAAGAGCGCGCGCGAAGCTGACCTGGTGAACCTGCGTGGTCAAAAGAGACGCATAACCCTTTGCACTGTCAAGAACAACGTGATTGAAGACTATTCCAACATTGCCTTGACCGGCATGAGTGCCCGTGCCCTAGTCGACGACAGATCATGGGGATTCAGCTCAACAAACATGCTCACCCCAAGAAGTGTGGAAGGAGCTTTAGCGAACGCAATTAAGCTGGCTAAAGCGTCTTCACGATTCAAGAAAAAAAGGATAGAACTCACGGCAACTAAGGCCGTGGAAAAGAACGTGAGGGCACCAGTCAAGAGGAAACTGCAAGAGATATCCGCCGAAGACATTGTGAATATTCCTTTCGAGGCTTACAGAGGAGTCAAAGACGTTGGACGAGAAGTTGCAGATGCCAAAGCGACATACATCGGCATTGAAGACGAAAAGTACTTCCTGAGTTCAGAAGGATCACGCATCAGGCAAACGATTACGCGTGTGCTCTTAATGGTTGAGATCATCGCGAAAAGCAGCGGCACAATATGTCCAGCATCAGAAAATCTGGGACACTCTGGCGGTTTAGAGCTTTTCGATAAGACGCCACCGCGTTCACTTGGAAGCAGAGTTGCGAAAAAAGCAGTGGAACTTCTCAAGGCAAAAGCACCGCCATCTGGAAAACAGAGAGTTGTCGTACATCCCACGCTGTGTGCCACATTGCTTCACGAAGCTATCGGTCACCCCTTAGAAGCTGATTTAGCTATGAGCGGGGGAGGCTTCGGCGATCAGACAGGCAAGCTGGTCAGCTCGAAACTGGTGACGATATATGATGATGGACGCGTGCAAAATGGCTTAGGCTACTTCCCTTATGACGATGAAGGAATCGGATGTAAACGCACGGTTCTCATTGAGAATGGCGTTCTTAAGTCGTTCATGCATGACAGAACCAGCGCTTCAATTGCTGGTGTGTTTCCTACAGGTAATGCCCATGCTTGGGACTATAGCGTTGAGCCCTTGATTAGGCAAACCAATATTGGCATACAAGCTGGCGACTATTCGCTAGAAGAGATGATAGAAAGCGTTCAGAATGGCTTGTACCTGGAAGGAACCTTCGGCGGGCAGGCAGATGTTAACGCCGACTTCACATTTGGTTTTCAGAACGCTCGGTGGATACGGCGTGGGGAATTAGCTGAGGAACTGAGAGGTGCAAACGTTGCAGGTAACGCTATTGAAGTTTTTAAGACAATAGATGCCGTAGGCAAGGAAGCTATCCTCCGACCCGGGGCATGCGGAAAGCTTCAATATGCCATACAAGGTCGAGTGGTTCCTGCCATTCGATGCGAAATCATGGTTGGTGGAACCGGAAGATGACTACGGATCTACATGAGAACTGGACTGAGCTCAGCGGCTATGTGCATAAGGCTATGAAGATGCTCGAGAAGCAGAGTGTATCACTTGCAGAGGCGTTCTTCACTAGTCCTCAAAGTACTGAAGTGGTCGTCAGAAATTCAGAGATTCTCACTCAAAATCGAGCTGGCGATGCTGGCGTGGGGTTTCGGGTCAGCGTCAAGGGAAACAAAGTAGGATTTGCGTGCACTAACTCAATTAGCGAGAGAACGGTTAACGAAGCCGCCAAAAATGCTCTACACATAGCAAAAGTTAGCTCGGAAATCAAGAGTTTCGCGCTTCCAGAACCGAATCCCATAAAGAAACTCAAAGGACTGTTTGACACCAGAGTCGAAGAAGCTAGCATCGAAGACATAGTTGAGTTAGCCAAACGAGGGATTGACGCTGCAGAAGGTTATGATAAGCGAGTCATTGTGAAAGCTGGACGGGTCTCATACATGTCTGGCTGGCGTGGTGTGGTCAACACGTTAGGAGTGGACTGCGAGGAAAGAGAGACCAAGACTTTGATTTATCTTGGAGCAAGCGGCAAACAAAACGGCGAAGTGACGAGCAGTTGCGCAGATTACATGTTCAAGAGAACAGCCACCCTAAACCCGGAAGCTGTTGGCACAAACGCTGCAAAAACAGCGATTTCATTGTTCCACTCGAAACCGGTGGTAAGTTTTCAAGGGACTGTTGTTTTTGGTCCAGAAGCCGTATCATATCAGCTTTTCGACGCCTTGACCGATACGTTGAAAGGCGAAAACGTCGCGTCTGGACGTTCATTTTGGAGCAAAAAGACTGGAAAGGCAGTAGCATCTGAAAACTTAACAATCGAAGACAATGCCTTGCTTGAGGATGGCTTTTCTTCAAGAAGCTTCGACGATGAAGGATACCCATCACAGAAAACAGTGCTGGTAAGAAGGGGCAAGCTTGAGAGTTTCTTGCATAGCGCCACCACGGCGAACTTGCTCAAGACAGACAATACAGGGAATGCTTCGCGTTACTCTGGCGGAATGAACATGGCTCGTGCTATTGTGGGCAATGGTTACAGAGCTAAACCCGAGATTCACCCGTCAAACTTGGTGATTCAGCATGGCAGAAAGTCAAAAGAACAGATTGTCAGGGAGATTGACAGAGGAGTTCTAGTCGACTCTATGGCAGGGTTCGCCCAATTGGGATCAGGTATGATCAGTGCTCAGCTTTCAACCTCGTTCTACATCGAGAAGGGAGAGATAAAGCACCCAATCAAAGGTGGAATGGTGTCAGGCGTGGCATTCGACTGGTTTAAACAGGTTTCAGAAGTAGGGAATGACTCCAAACAGTTCGTAGACTCTGTCGTGCCTTCGCTTAAGGTGGAAAACGTAAAAGTCATAGGCTCATGACATGCTTGCCATAACTCAGAAGATGGTTTGCAATTGGTCACGAAGGTTGTTATGCCTAAGCTCAGCTTGACGATGAAAGAAGGCACAGTTGTGCAATGGTTCAGAAAAGAAGGCGAAACAGTGCAGAAAGGAGAGCCCTTGGTTGAGGTGCTGTCCGAAAAAGTCACGTATGATGTTGAGGTACCTGAGTCGGGAGTTCTTCGCAAGATCCTGGCTATTGAAGGTTCGAATGTGCCCGTAGACCAGGCTATAGGCATTATTGCAGCAGCCGACGAACCCATAGCAGAAGCTGAAGTTTCAGTGTCTGTGTCGCCAGATTTGAAGATCGAAGAAGTCTTGACGGGAACAGTAAAGCTGGATGAAGCAAGGGAGAGGGTTCCAGCGTCTCCTGCCGCTAAGAGACTTGCTAAAGAGTTAGGCGTTGATCTGAAGGAAGTGAAAGGCACAGGTCCAGACGGGCGAATTGTGGAAGAAGATGTACGACGCTTTGCCGAGCAAACAGCTCTGATGCCTAGGGTGAGAGAGATAATCCCGCTCACTGGAATAAGAAGGACAACGGCTGAAAGGCTGTCTCTGAGCGCAAGGACAGCTCCGCACAGCACGGTTATCATGGAAGCAGATATGAGCAACGCTGCAAGACTGCGCGAAGAAATGCAGCTCTCATACACGGAGATGTTGGTGAAAACCGTTGCGGCTGCTTTACGTAAGCACAGTATTCTGAATGCAACGCTGGATGGAGAGAAGATCAGGGTGTTTGAAGACATAAACGTAGGCGTTGCTGTTGCAACAGAGAACGGGCTTGTTGTCCCAGTGATACGGAATGCCGATAGAAAATCCTTGAAGGAAACAGCCTCAATTCTCAAGGAACTTGTCGAAAAGGCAGTGCAGGGCAAACTCACTAAAGAGGATTTAACGGGCGGAACCTTCACAATCACGAATTTAGGCATGTATGGAGTTGACTTGTTCATTCCAATCATCAACCCGCCCGAAACGGCAATTCTAGGCCTCGGCAGAGTGGTCGAGAAACCAGTTGCCGCCAACGGCCAGGTTAAAGTCAAACCCGTAATGCAACTCAGTTTGGTGTACGATCATCGAATTGTCGACGGTGCGCCAGCCGCAAAGTTCCTGCAAACCGTAAGACAGATTCTTGAGACCAACGCCTTCAAAGACAACTCAGGGCTGCCTCCCAGCTTGTAGCCTTTCGTGTAAGGGTCTTCGTAAGGAAGTTGCGACAGTGAATGATGAGTTCATGATTTGACCTGTAAGCTTCTAGTAGTCAGGCTTGAGCAACCGATAGTCTCGGGGCAAACTATGAGTATGCTAGGTCGGTGGGCTTGGAGGCTTTAAGCCTTTTATGCCAAGCCATTGCATCGTTATTCCTCCGATCAGTAACCGCAACCACAACGTGAGAATGCGTGTTAGTATGGTTGCTGCAGCGGCGACGGCGATTGAGACGCCGAGCAAGCTGTACAAGCTGGTCATAACGACATCGAGGATTCCGATCTCGCCTGGGATACCGAAGGGTGCGGTTTGAATGGCTATGCTAATGGAGTAGACGATGGCTATGGCGCTGAAGGAAATCTGAGCCTTTAAAGCTTGGAACACGAGAACCGAAATCAAAAGATCGAGCGCCCAAGCGATTATTGCCATGGAGGCGGGCAAAACCAGATGGCTTCTCTGCGCAGCTAATGTGTCAATTCCATCGTGAAATGCCTTTCGCATTTTTTCAGCCGATTCCTTCAGTCGTTCAAACTTCCATCGACCACGTGAAAATCGCGCGAGTAAACCGATTATCCAGCTGACGACTTTTTCTGTAGCTTCCCTTCTTCGGCTAAAATAGAAGATAATAATCATTGCCATCAATGTGCTCGCGGCAATTACGCTTACGAATTCTAGAACGAGGACGGGAGGATGGTATCTGAGAGCAAAGTACACAGAGCTGATGACTAATCCTCCAAGCGTTATGGTCATACCTAGGACGCGGTGTCCGATCACTGAAGCTACAACCTTACCGGTATCCCCGCCTGATTCTTTTGACATTAGGTAGACTCGGGAAATGTCGCCACTTATGGATTCGGCTGGTACGAGCAGGTCGATGAAGCTGCTTACCCATATGATCTGAAAGGCTTTGAAAAAGGAGGATTTAACGGACAAGAGGTAGAGGAGACGTTGCCAAGCGAGTGAGTAGAAAGCCGCGCTTACGAGCATTGAGGCAAAAGCCAACGAGTAGAAGAATGGATCTGCTTTCTGGATACTACCATAGAATTCGCCGAAAGGAACGAAGAAGTAGAGGTAAATGATGAACACGAATAGGCCCGCGGCGATTACCACCGCGCCCGTTCTCTTGAGGGGAAAACCCCCTTCCTCACTCATCTCTGACTTCACACCAGCAACTGACAGAGCCGAAATGCTTCGGTTTGGTTTTATAGTCTTCGCATCTTAGGCGTTTCTTACCTCAAGCTTTGTCTCAATTTCCTTTGAAGATTTGGGCTTGCCTAGTTTCTTGTCTAGGCATGCTTTGATGAATCCATAGTATTCGCCGTCGGGTTTGCCTGGTCGACTTTTGAATTCGCCGTGGAATTGTGAGGAGAAGAAGAAGTAGCGGTCTGGCAGTTCGAGTATTTCCATTCTTCTCAGGTCTTCGCTCTTTGCCGAGAATATCATGCCGTGCTTGTTCAGTGTGTTCCAGTATGTTGGGTTGACCTCCCAGCGGTGGCGGTGGCGCTCATAGATCTCGTGGGAGCAGTACAGTTTGTGAGCTAGTGTGCCCTTCTCCACGATGATTTTGTGTCCGCCCAGTCGCATGGTGGCGCCTTTTTGTTTCACGGTTGTCTGTTCTGGCATGAGGTCGATGACTGGGTGAGGGGTTTCTGGATTTATTTCTGTGCTGTTGGCGTCTTCGAGGCCGCATGTGTTTCGGGCGAATTCGACTACTGCTAGTTGGAAGCCGTAGCAGACTCCTAGGAATGGTACGTCGTTGTCCCGGGCGTAGTGTATGGCTTTTATTTTGCCTTCTGTGCCTCTGGGTCCGAATCCGTATGGTATGAATATTCCGTCGAAGTCTTTGAGGCGGTTGATGGCGTTGGGGTTGCGTTCTAGGGTTTCTGCTTCTATGTAGTCGATTGTGACTTTGGTTTGGCAGGCGGCTCCAGCGTGGCGGAAGGCTTCGTTCATGCTTACGTAGCTGTCGACTAAGCCTGCGTATTTGCCTACTAGGGCGATTTTGACTTCAGAGGTCGGGTGGAGCACTGAGTTGACGAAGGTTGTCCAGTTGTTCCAGTCGGGTTTGTGTTCGTTGAGTTGTAGTCGCTTGCAGATGTAGGTGCCCATGCCTTGTTCGTCTAGGATTTGTGGGACTTGGTAGATTGATGGGACATTGTAGCTGCAGAATACGGCGTTTTCTGGGATTGTGCCGAACAGGGCTACTTTGGTTAGGGAGTCTTTGTCGATCATTTTGTCGCATCGTGCTACTATGGTGTCGGGTTGGATGCCGATTCGGCGTAGTTCGTTGACGCTGTGTTGTAGTGGTTTGGTTTTCATTTCTCCTGTTACGGCTAGGATTGGGACTAGTGCGACGTGTACGTAGAGGGTGTTTTCGTATCCTTCTTCTAGGCGCATTTGGCGTATGGCTTCTAGGAATGGTAGGCCTTCGATGTCGCCTACGGTTCCGCCGCATTCGGTTAGGATGATGTCCCAGTCTGCTTCTTTGGCTACGTAGTGTATTCGGTTTTTTATTTCGTTTGTTAGGTGGGGTATTATTTGGACGCATTTGCCTAGGAAGTCGCCTTTTCGTTCTTTCTCTATGACTGCTTGATAAACCTGTCCGGTTGTGATGTTGTTGTGTTTGCAGAGGTTTATGTTGAGGAAGCGTTCGTACCAGCCTAGGTCGAGGTCGGTTTCGCCGCCGTCGTCTGTTACGTATACTTCGCCGTGTATGTATGGGTTCATGGTTCCGGCGTCTACGTTTACGTATGGGTCGATTTTTATGGCTGTGGTTTTGTAGCCTCGGGTTTGTAGCATTTTGCCTATGCTGCTTGTGAGTATGCCTTTGCCGACTGAGGAAAGCACGCCGCCGGTTATGAAAATGTATTTTGTCATGTGCTTCCCAGCAATAACGTAGGATAGGCATCATTCTGTGTTATAAACTCTTTCCGAAGGGCTGAAGGAGAGGGTTAGTATGAGGCTGGAAAAAATTTTTCAGAGTGAAAGTTAGACTTTTCTGTTTGTGTTCTGAGCGCTGTTTTTGTTTCTGTATGGTGTTTCTGAGTCTGTTTTCGCTGTTTTAGCGTGGTGTTCTATGTTGGTTAGCGTGGAGATGCAACATAGTAAGCGTGAAGTTTGTGCATGGTTGAGCTGTTGCAGCTGCGGGCTGTGAAGAATTGTGTGCAAGAAGAAGGCGGATGCCGCTTAAGCCCGTCTTCTACCGGGGTGTTGTGGTTGTGTGCGTGATGAAGTTGTCTTGCGCTATTGTGTCATCATCATCACGTGTGGGTCTGGCTGAAGCTGTGTGGACATCGTCATAAGAGTGTTCCCGATGACGACATCAACGAAGAAATTGTTAAGCGTCAAGTGGGGGTTGTGTGAAGTTGTTGTTGACTACTATAGCTTTGCTACAACAACTTCTTGGTGTCCCTCAGTTCAAAAAGGAGATCGTTTAAGATTGGAGAATGCATATGCCGTGCGCTTGCGCATGCTCCAAGGGCAACTTACCCTCAAAGTCCCAAAGAGAATAGGAAGAATAGTGGTCATTCCAAAAGATTGGTGTCAGACATGCATACATGAACACGCGCGGCGTTGTGCACGCGTGTTGGATTATCCGACTCCGACTGCTTTTGTTTCGGTTCCTTCTGTAGTCCAGTTTCCTAGCTCATAAGTCTTGATCTCTTTGCAGTGTTTCTCAAGGAATTTTCTTGTATCGGCATCTTCGGTCGCGATTATTACTTGGTGCTTGGGAGGTAGCGTTGCTACGAGTTTGGCGAAGGACTCCTTGTGGGGATTGTCCATGTTCTGTGTCGGGTCATCGAAGATCATTATCGGCAGATTACCAGCTTGCTGAGTGCTGTAGGCCATGAATATTGAGAGCGCTACAGTATTCAACTGCGCGATGCTGAAACGCGTGGGAATATAGGTGTCCTCCTCTGCACTCGCGGCTCGAATAGAGAATATTAGTGGATCCTCTTTTTCGATGTCGATCTTGAGACGGGTGAAGTGCGGGTGACCTTGGATTCTTGAATAGAAGTGGCTGATGTTATCCTCTAGACGCTTGAGTTGGGCGATGGAAGCTTCTTTCTCGTAAGTGCTTGCGAGTTGCCTAATGGACTGAAGGGAATTCGCGAGTGTTTGTAACTTGGTAGCCCTGGTTTCGAGATCTGTGATTTGCCTCTCCACTAAAGGTAACTCTTTTTCTGCTGCCTGAACTTGCTCTTCATCTCTTAGGTAGTTCAGAACATCATCCAGATCCGCAAGAGTGTTCCTCAGCGTGTCCACTGCAGAGGAGTCAGAGTATCTTTGGATCTCTGAATCAAGGCTTTCGAGGGTTTTCTGCACCGCTTTAAGTAATTCAGAGCCCTCGTCTTTTGACTCTGTTGCTTTCCGCAACTCTGTCTGCAGTTGCCCCATTTCAGCGGTAAGTTGCGAAAAGCGTTTGAGAGTGTCTCTCAGTCTGACTTCTTCCCCTCTGATCTCTGATTCCTTTCCTGATAGATCCTCTATTTCCTTCTCCCATTCTCTTACAACATCGTCGAGGCTGATGTTGTCGAAACTAGGCACAAGCTTGCGGATATCCTCTTCTGATGTGGCTAGGGATGCCTCAAGCTCCCCCACGGTTTCGGAGAGCATGTTGCTTTCCCCTCTTGTCCCGTTTAAGACACGTATTTGTGACTTGATCTCTTTCTCGTCTGCCTCAAGTTTTCCTATTGATTTTGCTATCTGGTCACTGACCTTTGTTTTAAGATCTCCAATTAATCGCTTATTATCGATTTTTGTCAGACAGACAGGGCACTCATTCGTTCTGGTATTCTCGAGATAATCTGTAGCAAGAGAGATAAGTCGCTGTTGTCCTGAGAGTTTTTCTGCATCACATTGAATGCTTTTGAGCTGTTCCTCAAGTTTCTCGATTTTGCTTTGGATTATTTCGACAGTTCCGTACTCCTTTCTAATCGTGTCCAGTTTACGGATTTCGGCTTCAAGTCGCTTCTTGTTGGTTTCATAGATGCTTCTCTTGTGCGGCAGCGAAGCGAGTTTCTGCCTCAAATCCTTCATCAGAGAGCTTATTTTGTTAAGCTCTTCACCGATTTTCTTGATTCTTGCCGTGAGAGCCTGTGGGTCGGTTTGCTTCATCCCCTGTAACTGACCATGAACCTCATCATATCGTTTCGCGTTGGATCTCAGATCAGTTTTTTGACTATTGATCTCGTTTATGGTTCCAAGTCGAGACCTATCCAGATCATTGAGCTGGCTAAGGAGGGTTTTATGGGCTTCGCCCAAAGAGTGGGCGTCTGGGTTTATTATGGGAGATGCTTTTAGGATAGCTCCATATTTTTTTTTCAGCGATTCGACTTCTGTGCTGGATCGCCTAAGCTTCTCATACACAGCAGATGGAGTCAGATCCTTCTCAGCATATCCTTTGTTCATGAGACTCGCTTTGATCTTATCGACGCTTCTTTTTAGATTCAGATGGAACTGTATCTTGTCTCTATTGAGAGCATCGATAGTCTCCTGCATAGTCTCGGTGGAGGCTTTGATTCGTCTATCAATATCAAGGGTTTTTATGAATTCCCGAATTTCGTAGGTTCCCAAGAGCTTGTCTATTGCCAGGCTACGTTCTTCTGGTTTTGCGTAGAGTATCTCTCGAATAGTCTCTTGGTGGAGGTACTTGCATTGATGGAAGTCCCCCAAACTAATGTTGAGAACTTTCTCGAGCTCAGCTTCTGCCTCTTCGTCTTTGAGAATCTTGTTGGCAGAATCGAGTTCAAGAGGTTGCTTGCCCGAAGCTGTTCGGCTGCCCATCTTTCTTGTTCGCTTGAGATTCTTTGTGGAGCCATTGCTGCGCAAGGTTATTTCGACGATGGCTTTCTTTGACTTGTTGAAAAGGTTGACTATCGCATCTTCGCGACTGAAGTCTCCTCCTCTCATGTACGATAAGTTGCCTGTTATAGCCCATTCTATCGATTGTAGCAGACTGCTTTTGCCGCTACCGTTCTCACCGAAAAGCAGAGTGATGTCTTTGCTAAAAGTCATTTTTTCTGGCTTGTTGAGGCCCCGTATGCCGGACGCATTTACGGTTTCGATTCTGTAGGTCATAACTAGCCTTCCAATTCTGTGATTAGTTCCTTAAGGTGCTTGGCCAGCGCTTCTTTCCCCTGTTTGCGATAAATTTGATAAAGCTCTTCAAAGAGCTTTCTATCATCTTTCCTAGGGAGTTTCTCCGCGATGAAAGATTCGAAAACGCTTTTATCCACGAGAACACCACTTCGATTGGCAGAGTTGAATTGCCTATTTTCGGTAATAAGGCTTATCCATTTCGACTCACAACGGTACGAATAGTAGAATCAAGGTTGTGTCGCTCGAATGTGTGAAAACTCTATTGATTCACTTCTATGCAGACTCTATGACCTTTGCATCTCTAAGATGGATGACAAAGGCGGAAACAGAATCGCGAAGGGGCATGAATTCGAAGATGAGACATCAGAACAAATATATCACGCCGCCCGCGACGAAGGGTTTGACCCCGCCCCTCCTAGGACAACGCTAAGCCTTCAAACTCGATCATGCAACGTTCACCAGTTCGACGCCTCTTTCAGAACCGGCAAAGACATCTATGTCATAGAGTGCAAGAACACTCGTGAAGCAGCCAAGGATTATCTGTACGTGTTCAACGCAAAAATACTCGATTATGCACATGCTCTCAGAACTGAACAGAATATTACTCTACGAGGTATTTTCCTATCGACCGTACCAGTTGTCCAAAGCGCTTGGTGTTACGGTCTAGCCTATGGAATCAGGATCGTGGATCCTGATTCGCCTCCTCCTGAGTACATGAAAAGAAGCTCGCACGACCAGTTGATGGTTGACAGCCTAGAGAAATTGATCGCTAAAATGACTGATCTCGCCGATGGAGAGTCAACATCGCTCAAGCCTCCAAGAATACTAGAAGAATACCGTTTCTTGTACAAGAGATGGAAAGATGGATTGCAACAATCCAATTAGCCTAAAGGCAATCCCTATTGTCCGACGCCCAGAGTACTTAGACGCATTTCTGGATGGAGTGAGACAGGGATGGGAAAGGAAAGAACTAATGGCGACTCTGGGCGAAAGAAAGAAGGCTTTTGAGATTGAGAAGGACCTAGCTCTGGGTCGAGGAAACCCACATCGCAAGGATATCTCCGAAGCACATAGCTTGCTGAAACATTGTGTCAAGCTCGCGCGAGATATGAAGTTCGTTGATAAGACTGGGCCAAGGTCAAGGTTACTCGAAGCTGGGAGAGCCTACCTTGACGCCGACGAAGACATACGTAGACGTACTTTCGCAGAAGCTTTTTCCAGAGCTTATCCTCACTTGGCGGCGATTGTTACCGCCCTCTTGCGTCTTAGTGGAGAAGAGGCGATCTTGCCCTTGATGGATCTGCCAGAGTTCAAGCAAGAGGCGGAGAAGTATGGCTTCTCGGTTGGAAAGATGTACTTCGATGTGGTAAGGGACATTGGAACTCGTTTAGGGTTAATGAATTGGTATGTTAGAGGCGTAGGATTGGAAAGAAGACAACATGTCTATCTTGCTTGTCGGATTCTGGCAGAAGATCCCGGCTCGTTTTTCCTTAGGATTAGAAGTGGAGATAGTTGGCTCTTTGCTGTGCCCTTTGAATTGGAAAGGAGCGTATTCAGAAAAGCGCTTTGGGAAGCTTATCTAGACCTTGTTGACGGGATACCCGGCTCCCCAATTTTCTATTCATCTGTACGCGAGAAAGTCTGTGCCATGCTAAGGCTACGAGATGACCAATTCGATAGTGAAGTCATGCGAATGGTGGATTGGGACGAGATGCTCCATGTAATCTGGTCAGAGGGAGTACTCCAGTATCAGAAAGACTCAGCGAGCATGTTAAAGAGTCTGCCGCCGAAGAACGAATGGGGAAGATATGTGGTTTACCTAAAGATCGTAAGGCGATGAACAACATGAACGACTTCTCGAAATATAAGCTAAGAGAAAACCCCTTTCCAGAAACCGCGGTGATCGACCCTTTGAGTGATGACATCAGATTGAATGGTGGCATATTTCACCGGGGCATATTCGGGAAGGAAATTGAGAGTCTTAGGAAAAAGACTGAACAAGGAATCAACGTTGTATACCTTGCTGGGATCGAATTTGACAGAGGTATCGGGAAATCGGCTCTGATGATTAACCACATGCGGCATTTAATGAATCTTCCTAGTTGCACCTGTGCTTATGTTAGATGTTGCGAAAAAGAAAAGCCGAGAGACATGATCCGAAAGGTTGTTGAGCAATGGCATGTTACAGGTTATCTATGGGAAGCGTTCAAATCAGCTTTCTTAGCTTTCAGCAAAGCCAAAGATGATCCTCTCCTCACCTCTGACGCCGTTGAGCAGCTTTTCAGCGCAAATTCCAAAATGCCCGAAAGACTACCGCTTAGCCTCTACACACATGTTAGGGACAGTAAGAGAACTGCAGATACTTTTGCCAGCTGGGCCGCAGCGATAGCCAAGACCAATTCCATTGGCTTAGCAATCTTAGCGAGAGACTACCTCTCTTCACCGCGTAGATTTGTAGACACCATAAAGGGGAAAGCCATTGACCCGATCAGTCTGTATGAAGCCTACTCCCGATTTCTGTCCGCATTCGGGTATGCTCGACAATATGTTTTCCTGGATCAATTCGAAGACATTGTGATGGGCACTTCAAAGGCGAGCATGGGTAAGTTTGCCCTTGAAATGAAAAGCATTATTCGGGCCTCATACGGTTCCGTCAGCATATTCGTAACATTACACCCTAATTCAGAGATGAGTCTAAGGGTTCCAGCAGCTCAAGACATGACAGGAGTAGCACCACTCGATGCTGTTCACAGAATTGATGTTATGGTATTAGACACGCGTGGAGATTCGGCGATTTCACTGGCTGAAGAGTACTTCAGATTCTTCAGAGAAGGAAAGTCACCATACTCCACCTACCCGATAGAACCTGAGCTTCTAGAGTTTGTCTGCTATCTACATCGCGGTTTAATTAGAGGATTTCTACAGCAACTTCATAACATACTCGACTATGGTGCCAACAATGGATACCCAGAACTGACTTTCGAATACGCCAAACAACATCCCCTTGAGATTCTGGGGAAAGAAGTGGATCAAAGGATAATTGATGGTTTCAGCATACACAAAGGCAAGTCTGTTGCTGCAAGTGACTCCAGAAGCATAAGCAAACTGATCAAGGATTTCAAGCAGGCTGAGAGGAAACATTAGAGCGAAGGAGATAGAATGTCTTCACCACTAGATATCAAGCTAAGACAAGTATTCACAGATGAGGTTGTTAACAAGCGCCTTTCAAGAATCCAACAACTGGATCGTGTCCCTAAGTTCATCTCGGAATACGCTGTGAAGGAATTGGCTGGAGACAGTGAGGATCAGACAGCAACGAATAATCTCACCGATTTCGTCAGACAATACTACCCAGAGCCCAAAGACAAAGACAGGGTTCTTTACGAGATAACGACAAAAAACGAGTACACCCTCTTTGATGAGTTCAAGGTTCGCGTGGACGCAAGAGATGGATCGACCAAAGTGGAGATTCCCAGTCTAGGAATACGCGACGCTATGATCATGCCAAATGTGCTTACAGCAAACAAAGATCTCCTTGAAACAGGCATGTGGGGCACTGCGAAGCTAAAATACCAGAGAGCGATGTTGGAGAATGAAATGGCACAGACTCCGATACTAATGAGCGAGTTCACTCCACTTCAGTATGGTGAAATAAACATCGAAGATTACAAGAGCAGACGCGAACAGTTCTCCCTGGAAGAGTGGATAGATGTTCTCATACAGACTCTTGGATTGAACCCCGCTGCTTACACAACACGAACGAAACTTCTTTACATTACGCGTTTGATACCACTCGTTGAAAACAACATAAACATGATGGAGCTGGGTCCTAGAGCCACAGGAAAGAGTTTCCTTTACAAGAACATCAGTTGGCACATCAGGCTCTACAGCGGAGGCCAAGTAAGCCCTGCTGTTCTTTTTTATCATGGCACCTTCAAGACTCTAGGAGACCTTGGAGTACGTGACCTAGTCGTTTTTGATGAAGTCAGTCGCATTGACTTCAAGAATCCCGACGAGGTCATAGGCAAGTTCAAAGACTATATGGAAAGCGGGGAATTTGAAAGAGGACTGCTAAAACGCTCAAGATCCAATTGTAGCTTGGTGTTCCAAGGCAACATTGACATTGACGGAGCTCTTCCTGCAGAGGATTTTTCTGCAGTGATGCCTGATTGCTTGAATGATCCAGCTTTCGTCGACAGAATTCACGGCATGATTCCAGGATGGGAAATGCCAAAAATAAGACAAAGTGAGGTACATCTCTGCAATGGCTATGGCTTAATCACCGACTATTTCTGCGAAGTATTGCACGAACTTCGCAAAGAAAGCTTCAGTTACAACGTTTCCAGAAGGATCTCCCTTCGCGCCGAAAAAGACGAGATTACTATTCGAGATCAAAAAGCTATTCAGCGAATCTCTAGCGGGATAATGAAATTATTAAGTCCACATGACAGCAACGACTCTGAAGCCCTCGAGGTAGCGGCCAGAATAGCAGTCGAGTATAGACAACGAATACATGATTGGTTGTGCATCCTCGGTCCAGGTGAATTCCACCCCAAGAGAATTCTCTTCGAGATAAAGGCGGTTTGATGATTGTGCATTCGGTACTAGCTCATCCCTAGAATCTCGTTTGAATTCGGACCGTCACGTAGGAAACACAGGATCAGTCATGATTACAGAGGATGAGAATGTGAGGCCAGGTTTTCCCTTGAGCCTTGGCTTCCGCTGTTAGCGTTGTGCCTGGTAGGTCTGGGAATTTGTCTTTCATTCTTTGTTCAACTACTGTTGCAGCCTCTGCTAGTATGCCTTTGGCATCTTCGTTTGCTTCGCCGAAGTTCAATGTTAATCCACTGCTTTGACCAGCGTCCATGATTATTCCGTTCAGCATTGTCCCGATTTGTTCAAGTTCTCTGCCAGCGTCAGGCAAAACTCCAACTATCGCGCCGCGTAACCTGCCCCATGCGCCCACAGTAGGTCTAGTGTTGCTATGCGTAGTCTCTGGGCATTGTTGAATGGTTGGGAAAACTGTAATAACCCTGAGCTTGCTGCCTAGAAGTAGTAGTCTGCGTGTTAATGTTTACATGACTCAAGCCGTTATATGGGACTCGGATTAAGATGGTGCTTTCGAGTGAACACGTGTGAGAAGAGTAAGCCTCGTGTGACAAGGGAGGATATCAAGGCTGGTTTAGTTAGCCTTGGTTTGAAGAGAGGCGACTCGGTTGGTGTTCACAGTTCTTTGAGCAGTTTCGGTTATGTTGAGAGTGGTGCTGACGCGGTGATTGATGCTTTGCTCGAAACCGTTGGGCATCGGGGAAACGTTGTGATGTCAACGCATTCGGCGAATCTGTCTGAGGACAAGAGAACGCCTGAACTAGTTGCCATGGGCATTTCTTGGTTGTACAAGATTCTGCCTTACGATCCTTTGAAGACGCCTGTGAGAACGGGCTTGATTCCCGAGGCTTTTAGGAAGAGGAAAGGTGTGATACGGGGTTCTCATCCGAGCAATTCGGTGGCAGCTTTAGGACCAAAGGCTAGGGTGTTGTCTGAGGGTTGGCACAGATTGTTCGAGTCGGATGGTTACATACTTTTGATAGGTGTTGGCTTAGAAAGCTGCACAGCGATGCATCTTGCAGAGAAGCGTGTGCGTCTTCCTGATCACATTCTGAAGAAGATTACTCCGCCGAAATGGTTTGTTGAGAAGTATCCTGAAAACGAGTGGGAATGGGATATGGGACCATACCCAGACTTTGCCAAGCTAACGCAGCCATGTCTTGAACGTGGCATAATGAAGACTGAGAAAGCAGGCGATGCATCACTGAAGCTAGTTAGGTTGAGGGAACTGATAGACCTGTATGTTGAGTATTTAGAGAAAGATCCTGACCTCTTCTATAGCAATGCCCAGACTGGAGCCTAAGCTGAAAAGATGCGCAGAGGCTGTGTCGCAACGCGCTAACGATTAACTGCGAATCTGGAAAGAAATATCTTAAACACTATCTACATTCACCAATAGATTGACTTTGCCGGCTCGCATAACAAGTTTAGGATTGCATATAACAGACAGCTGTACAGCGAGATGCCTTCATTGTGCGTTCAACTGTCGTCCTGAGATTGAGGGGTGTATGGACTTAGAAGAAGCCAAAGGCTATGTGAAGGAAGCCAAGGCGGCAGGAGCAGAGATAGTCTGCATCACTGGCGGGGAACCTATGCTGTGTTTTGATCTTGTCAAGGAAGTAGTGTCAGAGTGTTTACGATTGTCGATTCCTGATGTCTGGCTTTTTACCAACGGTTTCTGGGCTGACAAGTCTTCAGAAGCGTTCACAATTGTGAAGAACCTCAAAGAACTAGGCTTGACAAAAGTATTCCTAAGCGTGGATGTGTTTCATCAGGGCTATGTACCGATTGAGTTCGTTAAGAAAGCTATTAGAGCCTCATTGAGAGCTGATCTGGAAGTCAGCGTTGATTCCCGATTTATAGGTCAACCAGATGGAAAGAACCAATATGATTCAACAACTCGCCAGCTGCTTGAGTGTCTCGGGAGCCTTCTTTCAGAAATCGAAATTGTAAGAGCACAGCCGCTACTTGTGGGCAGAGCAGCAGAATTTCTTGCGCAGCAGATTGAAAAGCAGCCTTTCAAGAAGATCCTAGGGATGGAATGCCCGGGCGCATGGCCTGGAGGAACACTCAAATCACCGTCGGGAGTCGATGTTGACGAGCTAGGGTTTGTCACAATTTGCCCGGGTTTAAGTATAGGAAATACGTGTGCAAAATCCCTAGGAAGTATGCTCAGAAAATATGATTATCGTAACCACGCTGTTGTTGCTGCGTTGCATGATAACGGCATGAGAGGTCTTATGGATCTCGCATCTCGCAGAGGATTCGTTCCACAAGAAGCATACGTAAACGGTTGCCACTTCTGCTATGAAGCAAGAAAGTTTCTTCGAGCTTTTATTCCAGATGCATTGCGCTTGCGCTCTCATACAAGCTGAATTATAATAGATTTCAATGATGCCGATTGATAGATGTTGAGATTTGAACAGAACAGGCATAGAATACTCTGAGGGTAAAGCTTCAAACAAGGAGATGCTTAGGCTGAATACAGTGATGCTAGTCGATTTTGAACCGTCTGCCCATAGGGCGTTTTCTGATACAGATTTCTTAAAGCTTTGAACCGAGAGTCAACGTGACAGGTCATTTCTGCGATTTCATCAAGTAGGTGTTTGTCCTCTTCAGTCACTTCTTCTTCGGGTTTGCTGATCAGCTCGTGCCATGCATCGAAGCCAACAAGCTCATTCTTGTTGAGATAGTCGAAATCTTGAAGCAACGCATATCGGATTGGTGCCATTCCCAAATCATCCGGGCTGTCTCCAAATTCCTCAGCGTTTGCTTTTCCAGCTCGACACCTTTGCCACACGTCTCCAGCCAACAGAAACTGGGAATCGCCATCAACATTAAGTGGATCAATCTTGAACCTCAGCCGATCAAGTATGGGTTCTTCCGTCATTGCATCAACAAGAACCCACCGCATCAGTCTCTTGTTCCAATATTCCGCAATTCGATGATCCCAATATCTTGGAGTCTCAGCACGATAGTAGCCAGCAAATCCCACACGCGCACGTGCTGGAACATTCTGATGACGCAACATTGAGACGAGCAAAACAGCAAAGTCTCGGCAGAGACTCACCTTGCGTTTCTCAGGCGGGCGTTTCACAATTAATGATGACGGATCTAATTCGAGTATGCACTTCAGCATTTCAGGAACAGTTCTTAAGTAGATTTCTCTTTGCCTTTCTCTTGAGATATTCAAGCCATATGCATCTTCCCATGCAAGAGAAACGACTAGTCCCTGAACAGTCTTGACAAGACCCTTGATGTCACTGGGCAGGTCATCGAACAAGTTAGCATACTTGCCTGGATCAGTAATCCTACTTTGCTTCACGTAGAGATTGAGTGTAGAACGTGCCGCTTTTTCCATCAGACTGGTTCCTTCTCGCTTCGTTCCAGAGCAGACTTGCTACTTCGATGACCAACGCTGTCGGCTCAACGAAATAACTATTTAATGTTTCCGTTCAGGCATCAGGTGGCTAAAATGCCGGATTCTAGGCGATGTATGTATAGGTTTTCTATAGGTTTTCTATATGGCGGTTTTCTTTACTATGGGTTTAGCCCAGTTTCCATTCTTTATCCAAAGTATAGAGATGAGTCCTCCTACGACGTTACTCAGGGCGATGGCAAGCCAAATTCCTAGGGCGCCGATTCCGAAAGTGAAGGCTAGAAAGTATCCTAGACCCAATCTTACTCCCCAAAGCCTCACTATACCAACACTAGTGGGAAACAGCGTGTGCCCGGATCCTCTTCCCGTGAACATGGCGCTAACAAATAATCCGAACAATGGAAGTGTAGGAAGAAGCGTTGCCAGAAACAATTCAGTCTCATACAATACGCTGGGGTTGTCTGCGAACACGTCGACAAGGAGTATTCTGATTGGGTAGAGGATGCCCGCTCCCGCCACCATGATAATAAATATTAAGAGAGCGGCTTTGAAGGCAACTTCTCTAGCTCTTTTACGGTTCCCTGCTCCCAAGCTCTGCCCTATCATTATAGCCGGCGCTCCACTCAATCCCCAAAGCGCTGCATCCACGATTTCCATTATCACAAAACCTATCGAAAACGAAGTTGCCACAACGATGCCCAACATGTTCACAAGCCTCTGCTGAACGAGGAAGGCAAAACCGTTCATCAAACCAAGCGTCAAGATCGGCAGACCTACTCGCAAAACCAAGCGAGACCATTCAATGTTGAATGCCTTGGTGAATTTGATCTTAAGCTCAGGATATTTCCTCCTAAGCAGGTAGGTTAAGGCGCTTATCGAGATTATCTTCCCCATGACGTCTGTAAGAGCCGCGCCTACTACCCCCCAACGTGGGAAAGGCCCTATCCCTAGAACAAAGAAAGGATCCAAAGCTACGTTAATGCCCACAGATACTGCGTTGATTATAGCCGGGCGCTTGGTATCTCCGACGCTCTGAAGCAACGTTGTGTACATTAAGGCTAGATAATTTAGAATAACGTCAAAAGCAATGACCCCAGAATACTGCATAACATCCTCAAATATTTCCGGTGGAGTGGACACAATCGACATGAAAATCACGCCTCTGAGCGCGAAAAGCGAGAGGCTTAGCACAGCTCCTGCCAAGAAGGACACTGTGAAGAAACGGGATGCCTCTAAACTGGCTTTCTTGTACTCTTTGCCCCCAACATACTGAGAAACTATGCTCAAAGTCGCAGTTGTCAACGCCATGGCAAGTGCTTGAAACAATATCAAAACCGGAAACATCTGTCTAGGAACAGCTACCGTGACTTCGCTGTAGCTACTCAGCCAATACATGTCTGCTACACTGTAGGCTACGATTACAAGCTGATTAATGAGAGGAGGCAGACCAAGCCAGAGAACTGTGCGAATAATCGGTCCATTAACAATCCTATCTCTGTACTTGCCTATTCCGCCCAGTTCTATTGGGCCTTCAGTTTCGTTGGACATAGAACCATTTGACAAACTGAAGCAATCATAAAAACCTTATCTTGTGAACTGTGTGGGTGTTGATGCCCAACTGCTCTTATTGGCATTATCATCTAGTATAATGTATCTGTGGGTTTGGACAGTTGTCGTTGTACACGCAAGACTACGCTGTACAACTTCTTCTATGTAAACTGCATTGCTTCGAAGCAGGTCTAGGTGTTAGAGTCTATGGGTGTAGACTGAAACTGCTTAGATTGTTACAACAGAGAACCGGTTGTTAAGCCAGCCCCTCTCTTCTAATCTATCTTAGAAGTAATTGACATCTTCCTTGGACTTTTCATAACCGATAACCAGATGACATGTTCAAGATGCTTACGGTACTTGTGAATCTGTCATGTTTTGTTCTGGATGATGCTCACGAATCCAGTCGTACAGGGTCTGAGTGCCTACTTCAAGCAAATAGACGTTTAGGATTGCACCGAATGTCATCTTTATCCTCAATCCTAAACACTCACGGAACGAGGTCAGAAGAAGATCTCAAGGCGTAGAAGTGCTTACACAGTTTTGAGATTATATAGAACCGCTAGTGTAACCCTTTTTCCGCACGCGCTACTATGGAGTTCATTATTCTTTTTGCGAACCATCCCCTAGCCACCTGTTTGGCGATGGATAGCCTGTCCACAACAGTCCTTAGGTGCTGAATTTTCTCATCACTGAATTCGTACACGCACATAGTCAGCGCTTCATATCTCGTACCTTCGTAAGTGCCCTCTACAATGTGCTCGAAAACAGCCTTATTCCCTTTGACCATGATGCCAATCCCAGCGTCCCTGACCTTTTGATTTGGAGTAGTCTGAGTTCCCCAGGTCAAGTAGCGCCTCAACTCCTCCTTGCCTTTGAATGTGCCTTCAGGTGTAACATAGTCTGCGTCGTCCGTTAAGAAGGAGAGAGCCTTCTCCACATTTTTTTCTTCGATCGCCTTAACAAAGTCGCGCATTATACCCTCGATCTTTTTCTCAGACATCTGTCCACCTCCTAAAACTACGTTACTTTCAATTATTAGCCTGTACAAGAGTAAAACTTTCCGGCTATGTGAATTTTGTGGTGCGTCTCATTGAAGAAACACGAGGAGATTTTAAATCAATTCTGAACATTTTAGAAGGTAAAGAAACGGGCCTATTTCTCAAAAACGCACTCAAAAAGTCTTAAGAAAATCTTATGGTAGCCCGGGAGAGGTTCGAACTTCCGCCAGACATATCTTAGGCACGGTTCTTAGCACTCTATTTCATGTCAGGATGTGTGGAGCGAGGAATTTGACCAGCGAGATTGAGAATGTAACCGTGATAGGAGCCGGATTCATGGCACGGCACATCACAGCCTTGATCGTCCCATATGGCTGCAACGTTCATGTCTTCTATCATCGATTCGACACGAATCCCTCAGCCATAGACGAAGCGAAGACGATTATAGATCGTTTGCTGAAAAGGGCATCTGTGAAGGGGCAGCAAGGGGGGGTCACATACTATGGAAGACTCTCAGAAGCTTTGAAGGATACGGATCTTGTTATCGAGTCAATTCCAGAGAATCTGGAGCTTAAGAAGAAAGTCTTCGCTGAAATAGATAAGGCTGCTGCAGAGCGTGTCATCATATTATCTACAAACAGCTCTTCGATACCTGTCTCAAGAATTGAGGCTGCCGTACAACGAAAGGATAAGGTTCTGAACTTGCATTTCTACCCAACGCTGAAAATAGTCGACATCATGAGAGGTACGGAGACAAGCAGTGAGACGTTGGAGAAGGCGAAGAAGTGGGTTGAAAGCATTGAGTGTTTACCCGTGGTCGCGAAGAAGGAGAGCGTCGGTCTCATCTTCAACAGAGTTTACATAGCCATTAACAGAGAGTGCTTAGAGCTGTGGGCCGGGGATTACGCCAGCATCGAGGACCTTGACAAAGCATGGAATGTGTTCAGTGGAATGCCTCTCGGACCATTCGCCTTGATGGACTGGATTGGGTTAGATGTGGTTGCAGACGTTAGTATGTCGATCTACCAGTTAACAGGTGATCCTAGCGATAGGCCGCCTCAGAAATTCATCGATAAAGTCAGGCGAGGCGAGCTTGGCAGGAAAAGCGGGAAAGGCTTCTACACCTACAAGAAGTAAACGAGAAGGTTCCATTCACACTCATGGGCGTAATCTCTATTTTGAAGCTGTGATAAATTCAAACATTCCTCTGCCAATAGCCATTCGCTGGATGTTCTTAAAGCCAACTTTCGTGAGTATTTCATTTTGTTCGTGTGCGCTAAGATGGATAATACCAGCAAAAGCTTCGTAGAACTGATCGAGGATGCCATAATCATACGCTGGGTTTCTGAAATCCTCTAATTTGCTCGGAAAGGAAAAGTCCAGAATTAGGAGCTGTCCGCCGCTCTTCAAAGCCCGATAGGCATTCTCTGCGACCTTCACACGAACATCAGGTGGGATTTCGTGGAGAGTTACAATCATACTAGCCATATCAAATTCATCAGTATATGGGAGATCATCACCTCCTATCTTCTCCACAGATACCCGTTTCTCCAATCCCAATTGCAAGATTGTTCTTTTGGCTTCTTCAATTCCATAGGGATTAGGATCCACGCCAACAAATACACTATTCTGGAAGTTTTGAGCTAACTGGATAATCAGATCTCCTCTTCCACAGCCGATGTCTAAGAGCCTGATGCCGCGTTCGAGCATCTGGTTCAAATGTTCGTTTTTTGGAAAGATTCTGGAAACGAAGAGCAAATGAGTATTCTTTGTTGTTTCGTAGGCTATCTTGGAAAACTCGTTTGTATAAGGTGTCTCCAAGATTCTTCCTGTCCTGAAGTAGTCAGGAGCTTCTTCAGCGCTCAAGCCTTTCCCTATGAAATCTACAGACATTGTAATATTAGCCAGATAATTTCTGTAATGTGATTTATCACCAAGGATCTCATCGAGAAAGGGTTGAAGCTTAAATCGGCCTTGATTGTCGCAATCCAAGATCTCATAATGGTAGGCCGTCTGGCACCAAACTTTCAAATAAGGCTCGTGAAGCTCAAGTTTTGAAGCCAGATAGGGAACTGTCATTCCCTCTTTTGCCTCATAGAGGGCTTCAAATACTCCAAGCTTTGCACCAATGTTTATCAAATGGGTTGCGAAAAAACCCTTTTCGAAGTTACGAATCTTTGCCCACTGGCTTCTTACATCAATTTCTCCCATGACTCCACCCCCGTGCAAACCGCAAACCCGTATAGCCCTACAAACAATACAATTCATCTGCCTAAAAATAATTTTCGCAGGCTTCAGAAACGATAACTGAATTGTTTAAGATTTGATAATAAACCGGAAAGGAGAATCGTATACACTCTCGAGTGGACTTAGATAAAGCACGACAAAATGTGGCAAACACTTGCGCACGATTATCATTCTTTAAAGTGACTCACGAGTTGGTCAATGCATGAATAGGAGCTCTTAACTTTGGTAGCATCACCTAGAAACGTGATATTCCAGAAACAGACTGTTTGAAGGCCGGCTTTTCTGTATTCGTCCAGTTTTTCGATAACATCTTCTATATTTCCCCACAGAACGGTCTCTTGAACGACTTCACGCGGAACACTTTCTACTGCTTTCATAGCATCCTCTCTTGAGAGCTTAGCCGGGATATAATCGGTGAGAGCATAGAAATCTTCTCCGAGTGGGTGCTTGTAGCCGAGTTTTTCATAGAGGGTTGCTGGGAACAGCAAGGCTCCAGCTTTGATGAGCGGGGCTTCCATTATCCTCAAGCATTCTTCTCCGCTTTCATCGATTATTATGTTCAGATGTACTGCTTTCTCTATCTTATCGAAATCTCTGCCGATTCTGCTGCACTCTTCTTTGATGATTTTAAGCCTATCTCGATATTCATCCGCGACTATGGTGAATGGCATCCAGCCATCAGCATATCTCGCCGTAAGCTTGCACATTCTCTCTCCAGCTCCACCTATCCACATCTGTGGCCTGCTCTGTAAAGGGGGAAGTTCAAAGACGGCGTCCTTTAGTTTGAAGAATTTTCCATCATAGTTTATCAGTTCATCCCTTTTTGAGCCCCAGAGGAGCTTTATCACTTGGAGCGCTTCCTCCATTCGGCTAACTATTTTTTCATATTTCAGACCATAGGGCTCAACGTTCTCAAGCTCTCCAGCACCTATGCCTAGAACTACTCTGCTATTGGTTATATGCTCCAGCGTAGCGTAGCTCTGTGCAAGCATGGCGGGATGATGCCGTAAGGCTTCAGTTACAGCGCTTCCAATCCTTATTCTCTTAGTTGACGAGGCTGCAACAGCAATAGAAAGCGTTGTCTCGAAAAATGTGTGGGGACTATACGTTGCAATCAGACCTATGATTTCAGGTGTCCATATCGTCTGAGGAAACCAGCCCATCAAGTGGTCGGGGAACCATATTGAGTCGTATCCTTTCTCTTCAATGCTCTTTGCCACGCGTGCTATGCTTTCAACAGGAGGAAAAGTGGGTCCTACGACGCCAATCTTGAGCATGGGTGACAGCTTGCTCGGTTTCTTATTAAGCGTTTTGGAGCGTGCTGTTTGATATGGTCCACGCGCGCGGCTTAGATCTTCTCAGAATCTTACCAAGTGTTTGTGAATGATAATTCAGACCCTAACGTGGGAAACTTGCAGAACCAGCGATGATTATGGGGAGTGGGACGGTAAGCTAGGTTTTGCCTTGTGCTTTGTCTGTGGCTGCTGGCGTGGCGCTTGGGAGGTCTGGGAATTTGTCTTTCATCCGTTGCTCGACTACTGATGCTGCCTCTGCTAGTATGCCTTTGGCGTCTTCGTTTGCTTCGCCGAAGTTCAGCGTTAACCCACTGCTTTGACCCGCATCCATGATTATTCCGTTCAGCATGGTTCCAATCTGCTCGAGTTCCCTGCCAGCGTCAGGCAAGACTCCAACTATCGCTGTTCTTATGCTGCCCAACACGCCCACGATTGGTGCAAGAGCGCCAACCATGTCACCCAGCTCAGTCACTGTCCTCAATCTCAAAACAATCTGGTCTAAAGCCAGTCTTGCATGCATCACAGTTTTCTCCGTCTTTCGAATCTCAGCCAGTTCGCGAGAGAACACATTGGCATGTTGCACATCATGCTTCTGATAAGCTTCAACAATCTTCGCAAATAATGTCTTGTCACGTTCAGCGAGGCGCTGAGAAGTCTGATCCAGCTTTTGAGCTTGTCCCTCTACTCGACTAATCGCTAACTGCAGTCGCGGTCTCAGTGAAGGCGCAGGATGAAAAGCCTGCTTAACTTTGCCATTAAACGGCTCCGGACGTTCAGTTTGCTCCCACTTGAATTGATTTGGCAACTACACTATTCCTCGTTGAAGAAGATGCTTGAAATCCTTTATTCGATGATTAACATGCTCGCAATATGCAGGCGCATATGTGGCGGTATCTCCAGCCACTTTTCAGTCATGAAAGTTTAAACCCTCAAACAGAATGCTACGAGCTGAACGTGCGGAATTGGCAAGATCATGTGCATTTGTCAACATGTCAATTACGGAGGTGCTGGTGATGTCGTTTTGATTGAACGATAAGCGATTGAGCATAGCTTAATTATAGTGTTTCCACGCCTTAATCCGTGTGGACATCTTAACCTTCATCGCTGAAGTCGTCGGAGTCACCGCTTCAGGAGCTTTAGCGCCTGGACCGTTATTCGTGAAGAACATCACGGAGGGCAGCAAATTCGGTGCTAGAAGCGGGTTTTTGTTTGCAATTGGGCACACGGCTGTTGAGCTTAGTCTGGTTATTGTTTTGGCTTTTGGCCTCTTGACCGTGGCAGATCAGCCTGCAGTCAAGCTTGCGATTGGCGTGGCGGGTGGGCTGGCGCTTTTGATTTTCGGGTTGATGCAGATAAGGGAGTCAATGAGTGCGAAGCCGGTTGAAATGCGTAAAGAGAAGATGGCTGTCAAGGGTCATTTCTTGGTTGGGACTATTTTCACTGGGTTGAACCCGTATTTTATTTTGTGGTGGCTTGTTCCAGGAGCTAAGCTTATTTTAGATTCGATAGCGTTTGCTTCGTGGGCTGGCGTGTTTCTCATGTATGTGGCACATGTTTGGATGGACTATGCTTGGTTAACCGGCACAGCTTACTTGGCAAGAAGAGGCACCAAATTCGTGGATCATAAGGGCTACAGAATTGTTTTGATGCTGTTCGGGTTGATCCTTATCGGTTTCGGAATTTACTTCCTCGCATCTGCGCTGGTCTAAGGCGCTATGGCTATTTTTATGTCAGTCTTGGATGTGGTGAGTGTTTCAAAAGCCTGTTTAATGTTGTCGAGTTTCATCCGATTGGTTATCAAAGGTTTGACGTTGATCGTGCCTGAAGCGATCAGGTTTAAGGCTTTCTTGAAGTGAAACGGCGTAGTGTGAAATGCACCCATAATGGTTGTTTCACCATAGTGCAGTTGCTCCGTGTTAACCTTGATCTCAGTACCTGGTGGGCATCCTCCGAATTCCAAGACCGTGCCGCCTTTGCGCACCATCCTTAAGGCTTGTTCCCACGTAGCCGGCGTGCCTATAGCTTCGATTACTACGTCTGCTCCATAACCGTCAGTGAGTTTCTTGGTTCGCTCAACCGTGTCTTCCCGCTTAGCGTTGATGATTTCGTCTGCACCCAACTTCTGCGCCAGTTGCAGTCTCTCGTCGACTGTGTCACTGATCACCACCTTGCCTGCACCTGTTTTCTTGACAGTGAGAAGGTGCAAGAGCCCGATTGGTCCCGCGCCGATTATGGCAACAGAGTCACCGAGACATACTCCAGCTTGTTCAACTCCATGCAGAACGCAGGCAAGCGGTTCTGTTACGGCAGCTTCCTCGTAGCTTACGTGGTTAGGAATCACCTGCGTGTTCAGCATCACAATGCGTTGTGGAACCTTGATGTATTCAGCGTAGGCACCCCAAAGCCACATCATATCCTCGCAGAGGTTGAACTTGCCCCTCTGACACATGTAACAGCGAAGACACGGCGAACTGTTGCCAGCGCGCACTTTCATGCCTTTCTGAAAAAACGAGACGCCCTCGCCAACCTCAGCTAAGTCGCCTGCCCACTCATGACCAAACACAGTTGGCAGTTTAATTACGCCGCTGACGTAGCCACGCTGATAGATTTTCAGGTCAGTACCACAAGTGGTGGCCGCTTTCACTTTGACCAGTAATTCGCCGCTTCCGACCTTGGGCGGGTCAACATTCTCTATGCGAAGATCCTTGACGCCGTACAACATAGCAGCTTTCATTTTGCTTTTCGGCACGCTTATCACGTCTGCATGCGTTGATGCTTGAGCGCTAGTAAAAGGTGCAGCTACGGATATTATCGTTTGCGCAAGTCTTCTTCCAAAGGGGCAAAGCTTTCACGTTCAACAGTAGATTATCCCAAACAGCGCAGAGAATAAGCAGATGCGATAGCCTTTAAGGTGGAGTTAATGAACATGCGCACTATGCGATTGGCTCTTCATTCGGCTCCCGAGGGCTTTTTCAGGTCTAAGCCTCCTTATACAAACAGTGAGCTTCTGCGACTCGTGAAGAAAGCGGCTTCTTTAGGTTTCAAATGCTTCGAAGTTGGCCCACTGTGGAGCTTTCCCAAGATTGATGCAAAGAGCCTCAGAAGAACCCTTGACCGTTACAAGATGGAACGCAGCGTACATGTTGGAGGAATCTACGACGCAGAAAAGCTTGCCCAAAGCGCTGGTAGCGAGTATGAAAAAGCTCAAGAAGAAGCAAACCGCGGAATTGAACTCTGCAGAGAACTCGGCTCAGGGCTAGTTTCGCTTCATCCGCCATTCTTCATGTCAGACAAAGCTCGAAGTAAGCAGAGTATGTCAAAAGCGAAAGACTGTTTCTATCGACTGGTGGACGACAGTGTCGACTTGGCATCTCAAAAGGGAATCAAACTGGCTTTGGAATCCTTCTGTTGTCCACCGTTCATCTTCAACGGCTTAGACGACTATATGGAATTCGTCTCAAGTTTTCGCTCACTACAGCTGTGGATTCTCCTCGAAGTTGGACACTTGTTCCACATGGGTTTCAGCCTCGACAAAGCTGTGCATATGTCCAGGAAAAGACTCTCCGACGTTCACATTCATGATGCCACACTGGGAGGAGACGTTCAAAAAGCAACCCACCTTCCAATCGGGCGAGGACAAATCGACTTCACCGATTTGATAAGTTGCCTGCACGAAGTCAATTACAGTGACTGGCTGACTCTTGAAATCAATGGAAGCGAAAAAGAAATCCTCGATAGCATGAAGACTCTGGAACACATGCTCAAATCGGGTAAGTGACGCGCGGCATAAGTGAGACTACTGGTTCAGAACCACGACTTTCAGGCACTCCTTGCTTTTAGCGGCTGTTTGAAAAGCGTCTGCAGTGCGGCTTAAGGCAAAACGATGGGTTATTAATTTCCTCGCCTCGATTCTGACCGAGCTGATGAGTTGCAGGGCTTTTCTCGTCTCAACATGAGAAACTGAATATGAAGGAACAACTGTGATTTCCGAGAAAAACAGTCGATGTGGACTCAAGCGAGCATATTGATCGGGTTGAGTTGGAGCAAATAGAAGGAGTTTTCCGCCCCTGCGAACGATTTGAACACTGTCCTCAACCGCCTTAGCGTTGGGCGCAGTTACGATAACGATGTCAGCGCCTCTGTCTTCAGTTTCCTGCTTAATTCTTTCAGCAACGTTTTCATGTTGAGCGTTAATGACCACATCGGCACCCAACCGTTTAGCCATCCTCAATCGATACTCAACCAAATCCGTGACCACCACTTGACCGGCACCAGCGATTTTAGCCAGCATAGCATGGACTATGCCGCTCGGTCCAGCACCAATCACTGCAACATTGTCACCCTTCTGAACGCCAACCTTATCCTGAGCCCGAATGCAGCAGCCTACAGGCTCGATCAACGTGCCTTCCTCAAAAGACAGGCTATCAGGCAGCTTCAGCGTGTCGATCTGAAGGTTTGGCGCAGGTACCCTAAAAAACTCAGCAAATCCCCCAGGCTCCAAGTGTGTCTGCGCAAACTGGGGACACAGAGTGTAGTCGCCGCGTTTGCAATAGTAGCAGGTTAAATCAGCAACATGATGATGCGCAAAGACTCTGTCGCCAACGCTGAAATCCTTAACGTTTTTTCCAGCTCCAACTATGACGCCTGCCGGCTCATGACCAAGAACCAACGGCGCTCGACTCCGCAGATACCACTCCATCAAATCGCTTCCACACACGCCGCACGCTTTCATCTCAACTAAGAGTTCATCGGAGCCAATCTTGGGTTTAGGCACGTCTTGGATCTTTATTTGGTCCAGACTATAGTACATGGCAGCCTTCATTTCAGTTCAACAGAAGTTGAGAGAGAACCAAATATACATAAGAGTTTTTACACCAGTAACCCTGTTCTAAACCCTAGGTTTTTCTACTTTCAGCCACATGATGCATATTGCAGTGACCAAAATGAGGACACTCTTTCCGGCTCTGGCATTAATGCTGGCGGTTGCACTTCTCAGCGTCGGAGCTTTGGGCTACGTATTATGGCAAAGTCAGAAACCAATCAGCGAAGCTGAGCTTGAACGGCAGGTGGTGGAGTTCTTGAAAACGACGGACGTGAAGAACGTTTGGGACGGGATGGTGGAGATAGATAGGTTTTATGATCACAAGCTTGGCGGCAAAGTCATAGTTGCAGAATTTACTACCACAAGCGGTGGGCACCCAGACTTCATGTTGGAATTCATTGAGCGTCACACTGCCCTGATTACACTGGACGAGAAAGGAGAAGCCACATCCGCATTCTGCGTTCACGGCGACTTACAGAACGGTCGAATCTGGGACCTGATTAACCAAAGATGGGTCTAACAGAATCAGCAGAGGCGCATTCTAGAAGACAGGATCTTTCAGCTTCCTAGCTGTGTCGATCGTGCGCCCAGCGTAATTCAAGACAAAGGCTTTGGGAAACGCCTGGTTAATAGCTGCTATGCTCTTGTGTCCCGTGCAATGAGCCGGAGAAACGAGCTTCAAGTCGAATTCTCGGAGCTTCTTTAAAGTCTCCTTAAGACGAGTTTCCTTCGGGCGAATAAGATGTGTGCCCCCGATGAACCCGTACAGCTTAGTCTTAGTTACGTCAATGGCGCATTGAAGCGTGTTGATGATTCCAGCATGAGCACAACCGCTGACAACAAGGATGCCACGTTTTTCCACGTTGATGAAAACAGCTTGATCCTCGGGCACCTTGTCTTTGACTTGTTTTCCGTCGATTAAGGCGAAGTTTTTCCAAATGATCCTTTCGAAGGGCACTACGCGCTTTATTTCTCCACTTGTTAGCACGCCTGGCATGATTTCGAGGGGTCTAGTGGTTTCAACGATTTCTCCACCAGCCCTTAGAATGTCTTCCCTGCCTTCGCCCTTCGGAACTCCGTAATACCGCCTCTTGCCTTTCTCAACAACAAATCTCGGATAAAAAATGCTGGGATGCACGACAACTTTGACTTTTCTTTTTGCTTTTCGTATCAGTTCAACCGTGGCGCACGTGTGATCGTGATGCCCATGACTGAGGATTATGCACTCCAACTGAGACAAATCCAATCTGAGAGCCCTCATGTTGTAAAGCAAGGCGCTCTTGATGCGACCCGTATCAAAGACAACTGAATGCTTCCTACCACCACTGTCCACTATTTCCAAAAGCCCCGAGAACCCAAACTGACCCAAAAGCCTACTATCATAAACCGCGTTGTCGGCAAGGGTTGTAACTTTGACTGATCTGACAGCGCGCATAAGAAAGGCTCAGTCGTTTTTACATGTAGATGCTGGGCGGTTTAGCCGCTTGCAGCACATGCATCACAAACTGGGCTTCGGGCACTGCGCCAACCAGTTCAGTGCGTTCGTTTATCACTATTTTTGGCACACCCATCACACTGTATTTCTGCGCCATGTGAGGAAACTCGCCCACCTCAACCACGTCGGATTTGACCATGTCGCTTTCAATGGCGAACCTGTGAGCTAAGCCAGCAGCAATGGGACAGTATGGACAGGTTAAAGTCACGAACACTTGAATATGCGCGGGCTTGTCTAAAGTCTTCAATTTCGTCTTAGTTTCTTCGCTGAGGTTCGTGGTGCCCTTTGAAACGTTGATTATCGTGTCTATGAACGTGTTAAACTCGTAACCGTATGGAATGCCATAATACCGTATGCCATGATCCTTCTTACCCAAAACTGCGATGGCTGGAACCTTGTCCACCCCAAATTCCTTAGCTTTAGCTTCATCTTTAACAAAATCGTAGACTTCAGCCACAATCTTGTCGGGCATAAGGCTAGCCACATCTTGCACAAGCTCCCGAGCTTCCTTGCAGAATTCGCACTCCATCTCCTGAGTAAAAGCAACAACACGAACAGGCTCCTGCATGTTCTGCTGCAACTCCTGCCTTAAATGCGCCTTATGCTCTTCAGGAATCAAACCCAAACTGGCTTTCACCAAGCATTCACTTAGCCTCTATGAACCTTAAAAAAGTTAACTAAAGCAGCAAGCGTCGCACAAACCTCAAAAGCCACAATAGGAATCAAACCTAGCAACTGGAGGGACAAGCAGCAGATGACACATCACATCGAAATCATCTCAGTTGGAAACGAACTCCTAATCGGAAAAATCGCCAACACAAACGCGCAGTGGCTGGCTAAACGCATAACAACCATGGCGCTGACGGTCGGTCGCATAGCAGTTGCAAGCGACGACGTACCCGAGATAGCGAAGGAAATAGAAGAAGCACTCAAACGCAAGCCTAAAATCATAATTACCACAGGCGGACTGGGACCAACATTCGACGACAAAACGCTTGAAGGCATAGCCAAAGCGTTGAACCGACCCTGCAAAGTCAACCCAGAAGCCATGAAAATGATCGAGAAAAGATACCATGAATACCTAGAAGAAGGCAGAATAGACGAGAAAGTGGAGCTGACTCCGCCCAGAGTCAAAATGGCAACAATGCCCGAAGACGCAAAGCCTCTGCACAATCCTGTTGGAACCGCGCCAGGTGTCCTCATCAAACACGACGACACAAGTATTATTGCGTTGCCAGGTGTACCGCCGGAGATGGAAGCCATATTCGACGAATCCGTTCAGCCCATGTTAAGGAAGATGGCGGGCAACGTAGTGTTTTTCGAGACCAGCATCGGCGTGGACGGCATCATGGAATCAGATTTGGCGCCACTCATCGACAAGACAATGCACGACAACGCGTACATCTACATAAAATCCCATCCAGGCAGTAGAGGCGAAGGCAAACCACATCTAGAACTACACCTGTCCACAACTGCGCAGGATTCGGAGACAGCCAAGAAAAGAGTCACCAAGGCGCTGCTGCAGATCACAGGTCTAGTAGAAGAAACGAAACGCGGAAAAGTCAGACTCAAGAAACAAAAATGACACGTGAACCGTTTTGACCACATCCAAAGCGCTGCCGCTTCCATCCGAAGAGATGGAGCAAGCCTACGACGCAATTGTAGTAGGCGCAGGTCCATCAGGACTAGCCGCAGCGATTTACCTCTTAAGAGCAAACTTGAAAGTCTTAGTCTTAGAGGCAGAGAAACCAGGCGGTCGCCTAAACGATGCCAAACTGATAGAAAACTATCCCGGCTTCGAGTCAATCTCAGGCACAGAACTCGCAGACAGAATGATCAAGCAAGCGGAGTCAACTGGAGCCAAAATCGTCTGTCCTGTAAGAGCTATACGCTTCGAATTTGCTGGCGACCCCAAAATAGCATGGACGCGTGACAAGGAATATCGTGCCAAAGCTGTTGTGCTGGCGATTGGTGTCCAAAGAAAGACAGTAGAGATTCCAAGCGCCAGGGAGTTTCTCGGCATGGGCGTATCTTACTGTCCAGTTTGCGACGGAACCCTGTTCAAAAACCAAGAAGTTGCACTGTTAGGTGAAGATGAAGAAACAATCTCCGACGGCTTGTACCTATCTGGACTTGTCAACAGAATTCATTTGGTTCCTGGCACGCTTAAACCGCATTACAGAGCGGACAGTCTAGAGAAGTTGCTTTCAAAAGGCAACGTGCAACTGTGGCAAACCCATGAAGCCATGGAAATCAAGGGTTCACGAGTAGTTGAGAAAATAAAGCTGAAGGACATCAACTCGAAGGATGAGCAAGTGGTAAACGTTAAGGGAGTCTTCATTTCAGGCGAGAAGACGCCCGTAACTGAAATGCTGGCTGTAGCTGGCGTTAAAACCGACACGGCGGGAGCAGGCTGCATAATGGTCGATGACCAGATGCAAACCAATATTCCAAATGTCTATGCTGTGGGAGACGCCACGTGCGGACGAAAGTACCAGATAGCCGTCAGTGTAGGACAAGGCGTGGCTGCAGCGTTAAACATCATAAAGGAACATGTAGAAGCCACTAAACGCCCGCGCTAAGGAGTGTATTTCTCCCCTGCGCTAAGTATGCGTTCCAGCGCCGCGTTTAGGTTGGTGAAGCCTTCGTTGGTTTTGGCTGCTACGGGTATTAGAAGGAACTCTAAGCCTAGGCGATGAACCGCATGCATTGTTTCTCGGGCTAGGAGCCGTTTTGTGCCATCAAGTTTTTCGTCTATTGATGTCTCCAACGTGTAGGGATTAG
>Ga0315314_1000683_pt1 | contig 34550 bp, 33 predicted proteins | sample TDP9_MG_FD_203631 | JGI IMG/M metagenome (GOLD analysis project Ga0315314, IMG submission 203631) | Freshwater sediment microbial communities from Lake Towuti, South Sulawesi, Indonesia - TDP9 | ecosystem: Environmental > Aquatic > Freshwater > Lake > Sediment | place: Indonesia: South Sulawesi... | reverse complement strand
TAGTACAGGTGACAAGGAAATGACTGAAACGCCTACATTGCATTCCAGTTCTGACCCCAACAAGGATATTAGAATAGGCGTGTACGTTTGCCACTGTGGACTTAACATAGCGGGTTCTGTTGACTGTGAGGAAGTTGCAAAGTTTGCAGCAACCCTTCCTCATGTTGTGATTGCTAAGGACGACCGCTACACATGCTCAGACCAAGGTCAACAACTGATAAAAAACGACATCAAGGAACACAAGTTAAATCGGGTGGTGGTTGCCTCATGCTCACCTCGCCTCCATGAACCTACCTTTCGGAGAGCCTGTGAAGAGGCTGGATTGAACAAGTACCTCTTTGAAATGGCAAACATTCGAGAGCACTGCAGCTGGGTGCATCTCCATGAAAAGAAGAAGGCAACAGAAAAGTCCAAAGGCCTAGTGCGAATGGCAGTTGCGAAAGCAACTCTTCTTGAACCCCAAGAAGAAAGCGTGGTTCCAATTCTCAGAAAAGCCATGGTTATAGGGGGTGGAGTCGCTGGCATCCAAGCAGCGTTGGACTTGGCTGCCACTGGATACAGAGTCTATCTCGTGGAGAAGGAGCCAAGCATCGGAGGGAGAATGGCACAAATAGACAAGACCTTTCCAACGATGGACTGCTCCATCTGCATTCTTGCACCAAAAATGTCTGATGCTGGCAGACACCCCAACATTGAACTACTAACAAATAGTGATGTCAAGGAGGTAAAAGGCTACATCGGAAACTTCAAAGTCAAAGTCATGAAGAAGCCAAGATATGTCACCGATGAGTGCACGGCATGTGGCGACTGCTCAAAAGAGTGCCTTGCGATAACACCAAACGAATTTGACATTGGGTTGGCAACGAGACGTGCAATCTACACGCCCTTTGCCCAAGCAGTGCCATCCACCTACATCATTGACCGAAACCTCTGCCTAAACAAAGACAACGTAATTACTTGTGACAAGTGCCTGAAAGCCTGTGAAAGAAGAGCGATAGACTTTGAAATGAAGCCTGAAACTGTTGAGTTAGACGTAGGCACAATTATAGTTGCCACTGGAGCAGACGTGTACAATCCAGTCTCTCTAGTAGAATATGGATACACAAAGTTTCCCAACGTCATAACATCCTTGGAATTTGAGCGCTTGATAAACGCAGGTGGTCCTTCAGGTGGTCACCTGCTTCGGCCAAGCGACATGAAGATTCCAAAATCAGTGGCATTTATCCAATGTGTTGGCTCTCGCTCCGAAAAGAACGGGCACCTTTACTGCAGCAACGTATGCTGTATGAACACGATAAAGGATAGTCTCCTCATAAAGGAGCACTGGCCCGAAACAAAAATCTACGTTTTCTACATAGACATTAGAGCCTATGGAAAAGGCTTCGAAGACCTATACAAGAGAGCCAAGAAAGAAGGCGTGTTATTCATCCGCGGCTTACCAGCCGAAATAATCGAAGACAGAAAAACTCGCAACTTATGGCTGATGGGTGAAAACACATTACAGACGGAACTGTTCAAAATCAACGCTGAGATGGTTATTCTTTCTATAGGCATCGAACCACGACAAGACAGCGAAGTGATTCAGCGTCTCTTCACCCTATCAAGAACTTCTGATGGGTTCTTTATGGAAGCTCATCCAAAACTTCGCCCCGTAGATGCCCCAACAGGAGGAGTATTCCTAGCAGGGTGTGCAGAATCTCCAAAGGACATCAAGGACAGCGTGACACAAGCGAGTGCAGCTGCAGCCCGCGCCAGCATTCTGATGGCACAAGGAAAAGTCACAGTTGAAGCGATCACACCGAGATTGATGGCTGAGAAGTGTCAGGTCTGTGGATTATGTAGCAGGGTCTGCCCCTACAACGCCATTGCTGTGGATAAGGAAGCGAAACGAGTTGAACTCATAGAGGCAGCGTGTGCAGGATGCGGCACTTGCGGTGCAGAATGCCCTTTCGAAGCACTAACCATGCGGCATTTCACCGACGAACAAATCCTTGCACAAATTGATGCAGCAACAGAACAAGACGCGGACAAGAAGATTGTGGCGTTTTGTTGCAACTGGTGCTCTTATGCTAGTGCGGATTTTGCGGGAGTTAGCCGCATGCAGTATCCAAGTAACGTTCGTATAATCCGAACCATGTGTTCTGGAAGAGTGGCTCCCGTATTTGTAGAACACGCCTTTGTGAGAGGAGCCGCCGCAGTCCTTGTTTCAGGTTGCCACTTGGGTGACTGCCATTATATCAACGCCAACTATCAAACCCAGAAAAGAATCGAAAAGCTATGGAAGAAAATGGAAAGACTCGGATTAGACAAAAACCGCCTGCAGTTGGCATGGTTTACCGCTGCTGAGGGCGAAAAATTTGCATCTAAGATCAAAGAAATGCAAAGCATCATGAACAACGTAACCCGTGACGAGATAGAAAAGTCGAAGGCAATGGTAAAGAAACCAGCTAGGTGATTATCGTGCCGTTAAGACTCTGGCGCAAACCACTAGATTCTGACAAGATTAAGGTTCCCGAGGGTGAGGTTCATATACTAAGAGACCGATGCAAAGGCTGCAATTTCTGTATAGAATTTTGCCCGAAAGAAGTGTTGGAGCAGTCTGAGGGATTTAACGTGAAGGGAGTGCACCCCCCTCAAGTGAAGAAGGGAACCGTATGCGTCAACTGCAGTTTTTGTGAAGCTGTGTGCCCGGACTTCGCCATTTTCAGCGTTAAGAAAGACTGTGAAGGAGGCTGCTGAATGACACAAAAGAGAACAGTCCTCTCAGGAAGACATTTCATGCAAGGAGATATCGCGTGTGCTGAGGGAGCCATTGCTGCTGGATGCAGATTTTTCGCTGGTTACCCAATTACCCCAGCCACTGAAATCGCCGAGAGAATGGCTCAACGCTTACCAGAAGTGGGTGGAGTGTACGTGCAGATGGAAGACGAGCTTGGCTCCATGGCAGCTGTTGTCGGAGCCTCTTATGCTGGAGTCAAATCTATGACTGCAACCTCTGGTCCTGGCTTCAGCTTAATGCAAGAGAACATTGGTTTGGCGGTTATGACAGAAACACCGTGTGTCATTGTAAATGTGATGAGAGGGGGACCCAGCACTGGACAACCCACGAAATCTGGACAACAAGACGTGATGCAAACTAAATGGGGTTCTCACGGAGACTACGAAATAATCGCCCTAGCTCCCTCCTCAGTTCAAGAAATGTTCAACCTAACAATTGAAGCGTTCAATTTGTCGGAAATCTATCGGGTTCCCGTGATTGTTCTCGCTGACGAAATCGTCGGGCACATGTGGGAGCGAGTTACCATTCCCTCCGAAACCGCAATTAAACTTGTAGACCGAAAAAAGCCTCGAGTACCGCCTGAAAAATATGCTCCCTTTATGCCAGAAAAGGATTTGGTTCCTCCGATGGCTTCTTTCGGGGAGGGATACCGTTTCTATGCAACTGGACTCACTCACGACGAAACTGGGCATCCGCAAACAGACAGTGCCGAAGCCCAACAAGAACTCGTTCAAAGATTGTGCGACAAGATACGCAAAAATGCAGAGAAAATTGTGAGAGTTAGCGCGCACATGCTTGAGGATGCCGAAGTGATAGTGGTTGCTTATGGAACCACATCTCGATCCGCTATGAGTGCCGTAAGGGAAGCCAGAGAAAAGGGACTCAGAGCCGGTCTCCTTAGGTTAGTCACCTTGTGGCCATTTCCTAACAAAGAAGTTTCAAAGCTAGCGAAAAAGGTTCAAGCGATAGTGGTTCCAGAAATGAATTACGGACAGATCGTTCGGGAAGTGGAGAGGGCTGCAAAAGAAACTCCTGTGATTTTTATGCCAAAACTGGGTGAAGAACCACACAGACCGACGGAGATTCTGGATGCCATAAGGAGTGTCTCATAGATGAGCGAAGAGTTACATCCTCTTGAACGCTTCTTAAGAGAAGGAATGATTCCCCACATCTGGTGTGAGGGCTGTGGAAACGGAGTTATTCTCAACTGCTTTGTGCGAGCCCTCGAAGAAATGGAATTTGACCTCGACAAGGTTGTGGTTGTTTCTGGGATAGGGTGCATAGGTCGTTTATCAGGTTACACAAACACCGATTCTTATCACACCACTCACGGCAGAGCCATAGCCTTTGCCACTGGAGCAAAGTTAGCCAATCCAGAGTTGAAAGTGGTTGTGATAAGCGGGGATGGAGACCTCTTTGCGATAGGGGGCAACCATTTTATTCATGCTGCTCGAAGGAATGTGGACATCCAGGTGATTTGTGCCAACAACTTCAACTATGGGATGACTGGGGGGCAGTATGGACCGACCACTCCGCTTGACGCACGGACTACAACAACTCCCTACGGGAATATTGAGCATCCATTTAATTTGGTTCACTTAGCCGCTGCTTCTGGAGCCGTTTACGTGGCGAGATGGACAACCCTTCATGTTCGGAGACTGACAGAATCCATTAAGAAAGTGTTGCAAAAAACGGGGTTCTCCTTCATCGAAGTGATTACACCGTGCCCAGAGATTTATGGAAGACGCAACAAAATGGCGACAGGGATAGAGATGATGAACTGGTTTAAGACAGCTTCTGAAATACGAAACCACTCCGACCCAGCTAAAGCTGAGATAACTCTAGAAAAAATTGTTGTCGGCGAATTCATAGACATCGAGAAACCCACGTACGATTATCTTCTTCGAAAAATGATAAATCGAGTCCAGGAAAGATCGGAGGCGAAAACACTTGAGGTTAGAGATTAGAGTGGCGGGTTTCGGTGGACAGGGTATTATAAGGGCTGGGTTGATGCTGGCAACCGCGGCCTGTATATATGGAGACAAAAACGCTGTGGAAACTCAGTCTTATGGTCCTGAGTCCAGAGGGGGAGCCTGCAAATCCGAAGTGGTGATTTCGGATGAGGAAATCGATTTCCCAAAGGTTTCGGAACCAGACGTTTTGATAGTGACGTCGCAAGAAGCCTATAATGAATATGTAGGCACATTAAAAGGGGGAGGGATCCTTCTTTTAGATTCAAACCTTGTTCTCAAGCAAAAGGAAAACTTGGGTATCCGAGTTTTTGAGATTCCCGCAACAAAAATTGCGGAAGAACTGGGAAACACTATTGTGGCAAATGTGGTTATGCTGGGGGCTTTCACTTCGATAACAAATCTGGTGGAAGTTGAGGCTATCAAGAAATCTATTCTGGACAACATTCCTAAGAAAGCTGAAAAACTGAACATAGATGCCTTCGAAAAAGGTTATGAGTATGGGAAGGCTCTTCAAAAGAAATAGAATGTTGGAAATTGGCGCGTGGAGTGATGAAAAATGATTGTTGGATTAATAGCTGACACACATGACTGCCTACCCCTCATTGATAAAGCCATAGAGCGACTAAATCGGGAAAAAGTTGACATAGTGTTGCACGCGGGAGACTACATCGCAGGGTTTTCGGTGCAACGTCTCAAGCCTCTGAAGGCGCCTTTGATTGGCATATTTGGCAACAATGACGGCGATCACGAGTTGCTGCGGAAAAAATTTGGTGAGTTGGGTGCGGAACTTCGAGGGAGATTCGCTGAGGTTGTGGTTGACGGTTTGAGAATAGCGATGTTGCACGGTGAAGAAGAAGAGTTGCTTCGTGCACTTATTAGTGCTGGGGGGCATGACGTTGTTGTGCATGCGCATACGCATGAGGCGAAAACTTACAAGAAAGGTGAGACTTTGGTTGTGAATCCTGGCGAGGTTTGTGGTTACGTGTCTGGGAAATCAACTGTTGCCTTATTAAACACGGAGACGCTTGAAGTGAAGATAATTCAATTATGATGAGTGCGCTAAGGAGTGCTTGTTCTTTTTCGTTTGATTTCCTCTACAGTTTTTTGCACTCCGCTCCATCCTTCGACAACCTTCGACTGAACTATTTCGAAGGCTTCCTTCGAGTTTAGGATTTGTAGTTCCTCGCCTGTAGCCTCTCTTGAAAGGTATCTTGCAGCCCTTAACACTTCACCGTTAAGCTGAGAATCCGTTATGTCGGCAAGGTGACAAACCAAGGCTTCCACGGTTCTCGGCCACACTGGACCTACCTGACCGCCATGATGCGCACAGACTATGTGGATGAGGCTAAGTGGAAAGCCTCTACGAACCATTTCCGAAACAATCAGTGTTAAATGGTCAAGTCGTTCGGCTAAAGGAGTCGTTCTGTAAACTCCATTCTCTTCCTCGTAGGTGAGAGCCTTAAAAATGTCGTGCAAAAGCACTCCAGAGAGCACCAAGTCCACATCCACCTTTCCACGATAAACCGTCTTAACAACATCACAGAGAGTCAAAGCAATTTCACTTGTAGCCACGACGTGCTCAACAAATCCCCCTGGATAACTGTGATGACGAGATATGCCAGCTGGACAGGCTTCCAGTGGCATCCCAGTATACAGTATCCCATCTATTTTGATGGACGGATTTTCAATAAGGTTAGCAACTTTCTCTCGAAGTGACTCGTTCTTAATCTTGTCAACAATTTTCTTAAGGCGGGCATCCAAATTTTTATCCCACAATTCTCCTAAATCATACTTTGCTGGACAATTAAGGTTTGTCAAAACAGTTCTAATGCAAACGCGTGGAGATTCCAGTTTTCATCGAACTCCAGGATGAAGTCCTTCTTCCCCACATAAAACCATTCTGAACAATCATATATACAGACAGCGATATACATAACAAGGAGATGAAAAAGACAGATGCGAGTTGCTCAGAATGTTTATGCAGTTTTGGACATGTTTCATCCCGTTTGCGGTGTTAACGCAGGTTTCATTGTAACTGAGAGGCATATAGTGTATGTTGATGCGGGATGGACCATTCCCGGCGCTCAAACCATTTTAGGTTACTCTTTGGCCGTCGCTCCGAATAACAAGCCCAAATACCTGATTTTCACGGATCATCACCCCGACCACATCTCTGGCATGAAGCCATTTAAAGAGGCAGGAGTAAAAACAATAGGTCACACAAACCTTGACCAGTTGCTGCGAGACAAAAACGTGATGCAAAACTGGAGGGATTTCATCAATAGCGGTTATAACAGATATTTTTCCGAACCATATTCTAAGGACGAATCTTTAAGAGAACTCCTTTTTGGCGATGTTGAACTCTCACCATTAGACCAAACAATAGACAAGGACACAGTATTCAAAGTTGACGACGAAGAAATTCACGTTCTGGACACTCCTGGGCACCATCTTTTCAGGCTTTGAACCAACAACAAGGTTCGGCGACAAAAACCTTTGGCATCAATGGATTAACTCACTGGAAAAGCTCAGTAAGTTGGGTATAAAATGTATTGTTCCAGGGCATGGGAGATTGTGCGACACCAAGGAGATTTATCGACACATTGCATACCTTAAAGAGTTAGTTGCCAAAGCCTAACAAGCAAAGGAAGAGAGAGAATCTTGGAGGTCAGAGTATGAATTTCAAAAATGAGGTGGCCGAAAATTTGTTCTTGATTACTGGAAGTCATCCTCTTGGAAATGATACGAGTTCGACACTCATTCTTTCTGAGAGACAGGCTATTGTCGTTGACAGCTTCTTCTACCCGAATGAAGCGCTTAGACTTCTTCAAACTATAAGGACAGAAGGGAAGGAACTCATAGCGCTGGTAAATACTCATTGGCATCTTGACCACACGGCTGGTAATCAGTTTTTCAAGGTCAGAATAGTCGCACAAAGGCATTGCAAACCGAGTTGCCAGCGCAGCTGAAGTTGGCGAAGACAGAGTACCCGGAACAATTTGAGGAAGTAGTGATAAAGTACCCGGATCAGACCCTTGATCAGCGATTCAGGTTAGAGTTAGGTGAGAAGGACCTAACCCTTATGCACTTTCCAGGACACACTCCTGATTCTATAGTGGGATATCTAAAGGGAGAGCGCGTCTTAGTTGCAGGTGATACGGTTATGGAACTACCATTCGTAGGTTATGGCGACAGTAAGAAACTCATCAATTCGCTGATGTCCATCCAAGAAATGAACGTGAACACGATCATTCAAGGCCACGGGGGATTGTGTGAAAAGAGCAAGTTGTCGGAAGACATTAAATACCTTGAAACGACCAGAAAAATCGTCAAAGAGTACACGGATTCGGGTAAATCCATCGATGAAATTCTCAAACTTCCGATGGAGTTCTTCCTTCCGCCGCACAGAGTTAAGCGCCTGCATGATTCCTACAAAACCGTTGTACATAAGCGCAATCTCAGCAAAATCTACGAAGAAATTACCCGTCTGGAAAAGTTCCAATGAGCGAAACTCTCTCACGCAAACTAGAGTCTAACACTTTCAGCAGAGCCCATAACTGTTAATTTCTTCTTTTCTTCATTCGCTATCATATGAGCCTTCAGAATAGGTTCTGGAATACGTTTCCCACGTGTAAAACGCCTTACAATCGCAATGGCTCTTCTTAAGGAAACTTTGTGCCCAACACTAACATAAACTGGCTTTCCACCAGAAAACGTCGCAACCGCCGCACCAATAATCTCTCCTTCATCAGTAATGGGCGCCCAATCCTCATCTTTAAGTTTTCCAACTTCACCGCACAGTAGACTCTTTGCAACTCCAACTGTCGGTCTGTCAATTACTAAACCCAAATGACTAGCAAACCCAAACCGATACGGATGCGCAACTCCCTGCCCATCAACCAAGAAAACGTCTGGCTGAACCTTCAGCTTTTCTATTGCCAAAAAAGCTGGCGGGATTTCTCTGAAGGAAAGAAGAGTCGGAACATAGGGAAACCGTGTCTTACAACACGCCACCTGCGATTCTATCAACGACAAAGAATCTGAATCTAAAGCAGCCACGGCACCAATAGAGACTTCCTTCGCATACGCCACATCCACTCCAGCCACACACCCAATCCTTTTAGGAAGCCTGTCCTCATCAACCACTCTTCCAGAGAGTCGCAACTGCATCGCATGCGCCTTTTCCACGGAGAACCTCGGACTAAGTTTAGTCCTCAATCCAACTCGAACCCTAATGGAAAGTTTCTAATTGTTTTTTTAAGATATCAGTTGGTTTTGGTTTTCCTAGTTTTCTTCCCCTACTCAACGATTCTTTTCAATTCTTCTATAGAACGTTCCAGCGAGCTTCTTCGGGCTTCAATCGTGACGTCCCCTCTAGTTATTTCAATAACGCCCCTTGCGATGTCGCACTTTCTTCTCAAACCCGGAACGAGAAGATAAGCATCGTCCATAGCCGTAATTTCAACGTAAATGTGCTCCATAATTTCTAGGCACTTCTCCGCGATTCTAACGTCTCCTTTTCGCAGTGAGTCGAGAGACCTGCGCCTCAGTTCTCCAATGACATCCATCAGTCCAAGCACATAAGGAATAGAAGGCACCTTGAGTTTTCTGGGATCGGGAAATCGCTTTCGCCTAACTAACGCAAAAAAAGCATGAGCTTCAGCGTATTCTTGATACGCGGCATCAACCATTCCTGCATACACCAAGTCTGGATGATTCTCAGAGACTTTTTCAAGCTTGGCGAGAAGTTCGCTGGCTTCCTTTAGCACCTCTTTTGCATCACTAAACCGCTCTTGATGAGCAAAAAGAATTGATTGTTTGGATAGGCGAGTCGCCCTCTGCATGTCTCGCCGAACTTCTTCCCAGATTTCTTCCCTTGCTTTTAGTTCTGCCTGAATTTTGTCAAGAAGCGACTTTAAGGACATGTCATTCACAACCTTTCCAACTATGGTGAGTGAGGCTAATACGGTCTCGCAAAATCTTGTATGATTGCAGCAACAAACTTTGTCCCTTGAACAAAACCGTCTATCGTGATGTTTTCATTTGGTGCGTGTCCTCGAGATTCCGCATGGGCACAGCCGATCGAGACTATTGGATAACCAAGCCAGTTTCGGAAAAGATGCATAGGCCCAGAACCAGCACTCGTCGGATGCACCACCGCTCTTTTATTGTAAACCTTCTCTGCTGTCTTCACCACAGTCTGAACAAACTTATCACTAATCGGTGTTTTAACAGGTTCGGTGGAACCCTGATCAATCACCTTGATGTCTTCGAAGCCACGAGATTTCAAGTGCTCCACAAGTTTTCGAAGGATTTTTTCTGGCATCTGGTGAGGCACGAGACGAAAGTCGAGTTTCACCGTGGCTTTGTTTGGCAAAACTGTTTTGGACCCTGCGCCAGTGTATCCGCTCAGAAATCCGTTTATTGTACATGTGGGTATGTACAACAGCGCCTTTAAAGCATCCACTCCTGATACTTTGTGAAGAAACTCTTTCAATCCCAATTCTTTTTTTTCCTCTTCTTCTTCAAAAGGAATCTCCTTAAGGTACTCGATTTCCTCCTTGGAAGGAGTTTTAACGTCGTCGTAGAAGCCTTCAATCAATACTTGGTCCTTTTCACTCTTCAGCGCATTTAAAGCCCATATGAGACGCCAAGCTGGGTTAGGAATTAATGGAGCATTCGCCGAGTGAACATCTCTTGACGCTCCTCTCGCCTCTAACTCTACAGAGAGCACTCCCTTGAGTCCCAAGTAAATTGTGGGGCGTCCATGGCGGTCAGTTCCGCCGAATTCCCAAATTGCCGCATCAGCGGAAAACAGATCCTTATACTTCTTGATGATAGGTGGTAAGTTGGGGCTGCCAATCTCTTCTTCCCCTTCGACGACGAATTTTATGTTGACTGGGACTTCGCCAGTTGTCTCTAGAAAGGCTTGAACCGCTTTCAATCTTGAAATGATGTTTCCTTTGTTGTCGGAAACTCCTCTTCCATAGATTTTTCCTTCTCTAATTTCTCCGCTGAAGGGACCACATATCCATTCTTCGAGTGGTTCTGGTGGCTGAACATCATAGTGATTATAGAACAAGAGCGTCTTCTTTGACTCCTTAGCCTTCAATTCTCCATAAACGACAGGATTTCCCTTCTTTTCCTGAATAAACCTTGTTGAAAACCCAACTTTCTTCATCATCTCTTCTACCATTTTGGCGCATTCCTGAATCCCTTCGTTTTTAGCTGAAACGCTTTGTTGCTTCACCAAACGCACAAGGTCTCTAATGAAATTCTGCTGGTTGGAGTCGATGTGCTCATAAATTTTTTCGAGTTGCATGAAAAACATTATTCACTCAAGTGCTTAAATGGATTTTGAGGTTCAGTCTTTTACGCCAATTTGAGTGCCTTTTCCAAACGACTTACTAAAACCACTCGACTTTCTGGCGCCTCATCCAGAACGTTATAACTCATCTCTCTAGCCAAATCGTAAGCAAAACTTTGGATTTCCCCGTGAGTCGGCATGTTTTCAAACCCTAAACGAAGTCGCGAAAAGCCTACATGCATGTAGGCTTTCGGCTCAATGTAAGTGGGATTGGCTTTATGAATCAAGCGTGCATACAACTGTGGGTTTTTAAGGTTTAAATGCCGTCCCAAAGTTATTCGAATCACAGTTGGACACTTGAAACTTGGCAACAAGGAGAGGGTTTCATTAAGATTTTTCCATGCGTTGGGTATCTGCGGTCGACAAGTTTCCCTGAAGTTTGTCTTGTCGAAGGCACTAACCGAAATGTACAGTTGAGTTGGCTCTTCGCTCAGCTGAGAAAGAGCCTTGGGTTGTGTCCCATTGGACACCAAAAAGGTAGTGAAAGCTTTTCTGTGAAAACTTTGAATCAAACCGCCTAATGGAGAATACAAAGTTGGCTCTCCGGTCAGACTTATGGCTGCGTGCCTCGGAGCTAAGGCTTCCCTGTATTTCTTGAAATCGGTCTTCGGATTTGCCTTATATCCACTTAAAAGTTTGAGTTGCGCCTTAATACAGCCTTCAACTATTTCGTTTGGGGCATCCCATTCGGACAGTTTCGTCTCTTCCCACTCAATTCCACCGTCCCCGCTTTGAACACGCCAGCAGAAAAGACAGCGCATCGTACAATAAAGGACGGCTGGTGTCATCTGAATGCATTGATGACTTCTTATTCCGTAGAATTTTTGCTTGTAGCAGGGACGATTGTGAATAAGTGTCTCATAGAGCCATCTACAACGTTTAACAGCCGAGTGTTTCCCCACCACATGGTATTTTTGGTTCTTCAATACTCGAAGTAAGTCGACGGAAACTAAAGACCGCACAATAGTCACCATGATCTCGAAACATAGAACTCTCGGGGGTCAATAAAAACTATCTTAAAAGAGCCCCTCATTAGTTAAGCATTCAGACCAGCCATCTACTTGAAACAGAATTCGACCTCTCGAAATTCCTTCACAAGTCTAATAACATCCCTTTTAACTAAAGGTGGCTCTTCATCATCGATGACTACTCTTTTAATCAACTCTGCTATTTCTTGCATTTCCTCCTCTTTCATTCCCCTTCTAGTTGTCTCGCAAACACCCAACCTAACACCACAATCCGTAACGATGTTTGCCTTCTCAAGTTTTTGAGCTACAAGTCGACCCTGCTTGTAACCGCCGTAGTCAAGAAAGACCTGATGAGACTTCGTGTATCCATGACTTCGCCCGGAAGCTGGAAAACCATGTTCATCTAAGGCTTTTCCTAAAGTCTGAGCATTCCTAACAATCTGCCGAGCATACATTTTACCATACGCTTTCATCTCAGCAAGTGCCAATGTCAGAGCGGCTATTCGATTCCAATGCGCATTGTCCACAAAAGTCGGAAATATCCGTTGTTTTATGATTTCTCCGTGCTCTCGATCAGCAAGTATGATTCCACCTTGAGGCCCAAAGAAGGTTTTGTGAGTGGAGCCGAAAAGAGCAGAAACTCCCTCTCGAAAGGGGTCTTGAAATTCTCTCCCACCGATTAAGCCGAGAACATGAGAGCCGTCATACCCAACATGAGTATCTGATTCACGAATTGCTTTAGTGATTTCAAAGACGGGTTGCGGGAAAAGAAAGAGACTCGCTCCAAAAACGATCACCTTCGGAAAAAACCGAAGGATTAGATCTATTGTTTCATCTACATTTATATTCATTTTTTCCTTAGAAAAGGGAAATTTTATCGTCTTGATCTGTAGGAAATCTGGTACTCCCTTTTCCCAGATTCCCGGATAGCCCCCATCTGCTGGCGAAACACACAAGATTGTGTCCTTTGGCTTAGTGAAGCAGGCTAGAAAGGTCAAGTCCGCTATGTGACCTGAAAGAGGACGCAAATTTGCGGTTTCAGATCTGAAAATCTCTCTGGCTAGTTTCTCTCCGTATTGTTCGATTTCATCAAGGAATCGGGTGCCCATGTAAAATTTATCTATTGAAGTGTAGCGATGCCCAAGATCGGAGGATAGTAGAAAACGAACCGCTGGGCTCATAACGTTTTCTGAAGGAATTAGGTTAACGCACTCTTCATAACGCCATTTCTCGTGTTTCTGTGTCAAACTCAAAATGTCCTCTATCATGTTCGTCACTGAACACGGTTTACATTCGTAACCTAAAAATACCTTTAACATTTCTCCCTTCTTATGAAGGTTGTGCACGAGGGAACCCGAAAGCTTAAAACGTTCGTTACCAAAAATGTTGACATCTCAAATAACACAAGAACCATCCAAGACTAAGTCGAGGGAAAGCATTGCGTAAAAGTGTATCAAGAAAAGAGAAAGTCATAACAACCGTTGTGATAGTGCTTCTTTTAACAACGCTTACAACGTTCTTTGTACCTCGAGCTACGCCAACTCCAACAAGTGTCATTCAAATAACTCCGAAAAGTGGACACGTTGGAGACACAGTGCGAGTCCTTGGAGAAATCGACACAACAAATGGAACTTATTCAATTTTCTTTGACGAAGAAAGGGTGCAAAACGGAACTGCCTTAGAGAGGGCTGTTAACGCTACGTTCTTTGTGCCCCCTCGACCAAAAGGCGACCACACTGTGAGGCTATATGATGAAACCACTGGAATTAGTGCCAATGCAACGTTTACAATCGAAATATCTTACCGCATAGAAGCACTCGTACCACCAGCGCCAAAACAACTGCAACAAGGGCAATCAACCGAAATTTGGGTTAACGTGACTGGAGGAGAAAAAAACACTTGTTACTGGGCGAGCATCACTGTCGTTGACCCCTCGAACGCAATTTTTTGCAATGACACAGTTCAACTCGCAAACACCACGGACACAGGCGACGGATGGGCAAGTAGCATTTATCCCAGAGATTTCGGCACCAATGCTCACACAAACTTAACTGGAGTGTACAAAATAGCTTTTAATAACACTCTCGCAACTGGAAACTTCACAGTCGGGTTAACAAACGCCACACAATATCACAGATTTCAAGTTGTTCACGTTCAAGCCACAAACTACACCATACCCAACGAAAGCGTATGGATTAACATAACGTTGGGTGGAGAAATAATCTTCTCACAAAATTTATCTGCAGTTGATGGCATCGTTAACGCAAGTTGGAAAATTTCCGCAACTGCTAAGTATGGAACCTACACAGTGACGATAACCAACTCCACTTCACTTCATACGATCAAACTATTACCTGACATCCAAAACTTTACCATTACAAGAGTTGAATTTCTCTGCCAAATCCAAACCAGAAACCTTGACAACGAAATTGTGAGTGGCATAGTTGTCGGTGTCTGCCCCCCTTTTGTAGCCACCCCGATAGTCACAAGGGTTTCTGACGAGGATGGTTTAACAGAATTTTTACTCGAAACTGGCAACTACAGCATAAAAGCATTATCAAAGAATGTTGAAGTTGGTGACATACCCGTTTTATCTCTTTCAGAAAACATCACTGAAATCCTGACATGCCATCTTGCTCACATTAGAACCTGTATTAAGGATGTTGATGAAACTCCACTTCCCTTCATAAACGTGACTTTCATATACGACTATACGATGATAACTAATGAAACGATCTCAGTAAAAGATTCTTTTGAAACAAACAACACAGGAATTGTGGTCCTCCCCAACACATTCGCCAACATAAGTTACGTTATTGAGGCACGACGTTACAATCATCTTTTCAGCAAGAGAACAATTGAAAATCTTACCAATTCGCTCTGGGTTAATTTGACTTGCCCCACTTGCCCTCTATTCATTCATGTGCTGGATTCGAGTGAACAACCTCTCAAAAATGTCCAAATAAAGGTATACGAATGGAGCAGTGAGCGCATTATGCTATCAGCAGCCACCAACGAAACAGGAAACATAACTTCAGAACTTACTTTTGGAAGGTATAGAGTAGTTGTGAGCAATTACACCGCAGACTTCCAACGAGTGATTCTAAATGAAACCATTTTGGATCTAATTGAAGATCAATTTCTAGTGATTCATTGCAAAATCTTTGATGTTGCTCTTTCTATAATGGTTGTTGATTATTTTGGGCAACCAATCCCAAATGCCATAGTAAAAATTGAGCGAAAAGGTGAACAAGGATGGATGAAAATTGAGCCGTCTCCTAAGACAGGTTTAGAAGGAGTCGTTTCACTACCCAACATCGGCGGAGATTATCTGATTTCCGTCTATGCAACTGGAAGTCTTGACGAGACTAGGACTTTGAGCTTAACAACCTCTCAACAAATACTGATTAAATTAGACAAACACGTGCTTGTTGGCGGCTATCTGATTGAAACTAGCCGGTTTATCGCCTATGTTTCACTCATTTTGTTAGTTCTGGCGTTTTGTTTATCTCTCGTATACAAGAAGCATATACGGACAAGTGCCAAGAAGAAAAAAACACCTGAAGAGATCCCTAAATAAGGAAAAGTTTTAATATTCTTTGTTTCATTCATAATGATGGATAAACTGTGTTTCTATGAACTTTGTTTTTCGAACGGGTCGTGTTTGAATTGACTGAGATAAAATACTGCTCCCCAAAATGTAGCTTGTTTCGATGTGGCAAAAATGCTGTGACATACCGTGGAAACAGCGTGTGGTGCCAATGGACGGAAGAAGAATGCGAGGTTTCGAATTGCAGTTATGCTACTTGCACAAAAAGACGGTTGCTACCCAAAGGTGTTTGCGGGGAAACCGTAAAACGAAAGACAACCGAAATAGAGCTAGAAGAGCTAGGTCCAGCAGTGAAACTCAAAGGAAAAGCTCTGAGGAAAATAGGCGAAAAAGAAATCTTCTAACCCAACCTTCCCCAAAGGTTTTTCTTAACTTTTCTCTCTGACTAAATGCGGGCGACTTTTAGATTTCTATCGAAAGCCTTTAGAAAGAAATGTGCTCCAGAAGGCATGGAGGGGTGACAGTTGATCACTGTTTTAGCCGGAGGTGTGGGGGCTGCAAGATTTCTCCAAGGTTTAGTCAAAATAGTTCCAGAGGAAGAGATAACGGTTATCGTTAATACTGGAGATGACATTCAACTTTATGGCTTGCACATTTCCCCTGATCTTGACATAGTTATATACACATTGGCGAGTATAGTGGACAAAGAGAAAGGTTGGGGAATTGACCAAGACACATTTCACTGTCTTGAGATGCTTAAAGAATATGGGCAGGAGACATGGTTTAACCTTGGCGACAAGGATTTTGCCACTCACGTCTACAGAACTTGCCTCTTGAAGCAAGGTCTTTCTCTGTCTGAGAGCACAAACAAGATCTGTCAGGCATTGAGGCTCAGGTTGAAGATTTTACCAATGACTAATGATAAATTTGAAACCAGAATCGTGACAGATAAGGGCATTTTACACTTTCAAGAGTACTTGGTAAAGAGACAGGCGAAAAACAACGTAGTCAACGTTCTCTTTGAAGGCTCAGAAAATGCAGAGCCAGCGCCGGGAGTGATTGATTCGATTTCCAATGCACGCTTGATCGTTGTCTCTCCCAGTAACCCTGTGGTTAGTATAGGCACTATCCTTTCTGTAAACAATGTTAGAGATGCCTTAAGAAAAACCAAGGCAAAAGTCGTCGGGATAAGTCCTATAGTTGGTGGAGCCCCAGTGAAGGGTCCCGCGGATAAGTTAATGAAGGGATTGGGTTTGGAGGTTTCCGCTTATTCGGTTGCATGTCTTTATCAAGACTTTCTTGATGTTTTCATCATTGATTACACGGATCGAAAAGAAAAGAAAAGAATCGAGCAACTCGGGCTACAGGTGATTGTAACAAACACGATAATGAAGGCTCTAGAAGATAAAATTGAGTTAGCTAAGACCATTCTGAAATTTTTAACTTAAATGAAAACTTTCAATATCCTAGTGAGTACATGAGGTACACATGGGAAGAGTCGTGAATACTTTCATAATCGTGCCAGTCAAAAAATTGGATATAGCGAAGAGCAGGCTTGCACCTCTCTTATCTGTTGATGAAAGGAAACAACTCTGTCTTGAAATGCTGAAGGACGTACTAACAACAATAAAAGCAACAGAGTATATCCAACAAACAGTTGTAACGAGCAAAGACGAGTCGGCACTTCAGGTGGCGGAAGATTTTGGTGCGTTGTCTTTCGAGGAAAACAAACCAGGCTTAAATCAAGCCGTCTCAGAGGCTATCAACTGGTGCACTCGAAAGGGAGCTTTGTCCTCCCTCGTTCTTCCCGCTGATATTCCTTTAGTTACACCTCTCGACTTGAATAGAATTTTTATCCAAAAAGGAAATTTTGGGTTGGTTATATCGCCTTCCAGAAGCGGTGAAGGAACTAATGCTTTGTTGCTTTCTCCCCCTAATGTTATTCCGACATTCTACGGTCGTCAAAGTTTTCGCAGGCACATGGAGGAGGCTTTAGCAATGAGAATAAAAACTCATGTATTACGGTCTTCGCGAATTGCCTTGGATATCGACACTGTTGAAGACTTGGTAACCTTTCTTTTATCTAAAGCCAAGAAAACGTATTCGTATAATTTCTTGATGGAGAAACGGGTTCATGAGAGATTAGGCTTTTGAGGAAAATTTTGGGCCTTATTAACAATGTGAGCTCACGGGCTCTATTTTGCGGGTACACGTTTTACAACGGGTGGTCTTATCTTCTTGAGAACTCGATATCCACAAAAAGTGCATTTTATTCTGCCACCTCGTAACTCCAACTCTTCTGATGAAACTTTGGCGCCACACCTTATACATTCATAAACGAGTTCGTGAGTAGACTTCTCAGACATTATTTTGTTCCTCTGAAATTAATAGCCCAGATTTGTGGGAATTTAAATGTTTCTAACGCCGTCTATAGATTATGTTATGCGTAGCCTAGCCATGGTTTCATTTAGGTTTTTCTTCATTCGTGAACCCTCGAAAACTATGGTTAGTCGGCCACTGCAATGCGTTCCAGCCAAGTGGCCATGTGCTTAAGGTTTTTTGGTAGGTACTCTTCCACGAGTTCTACATCGTGCTTTTTTATGGCTTTCAACGCTACCAAAGCGAGGAAGTAGGCTAAGGCACCAACTACAACATAGATTGGGAGGAGATGCAGACGAATCACTAGCAACTGGTAGGAATCGGAAGATACAAACTTTCTCATTAAATCGACGACAATAATTGCAAGGACCATGAAGGCTGACGCTGCGGAAGCCTTCCACAGTGGCTCTTTATCGAATGAAATTGGGATGTAGCGTTTCAACGCGTAGAAGCTTAGTGCTAAGCTGATTATGGAAGCGATGGTTCTTGCCCAAGCCGTGCCGATCACGCCTAAGCCCAAGTAGGCTAACGCAATGTAGGATAGAAGAGCACTGAGCACACACGAGACTATAGATAGCAAGGACATGGTGGTTGTGCGTTCCAGCGTTAGTAGTATCGGACCTATTGCAACTCCGAGAGTGCCTACTAACGCGGCTATGGAAATAATGATTAAGGGCGTTATGGCTTCAATGTATTGCCATCCAGCGAACAAGATTATCACAGGGTATGCCAGCGTTGCTAACCCCACTATTAAGGGAAAACCTATTAGCACCGAGTAGCGTGCAGAAATACGAAATGAGTCTTTAAGGCTGTTGAAGCCTTGGTGCGTGTAGAGTTCAGACAGTTGGGGGAAAAGGGCTGTAATAATCGAGCTTGAGAACAACCCTGGAACCGTAGATGCACGTATGGCTACGTAGTAGATTCCCAATATTCTCTGGGCTTCGGTTGCACCGTACAGCAAGCTCATGAACGAAACTAGGAGAAGCTGGTCTATCCAGCCTACAAAGAAGCCAATACCGCCAGCAACATAGAGTGGAAGAGAGAAATTCATGAGAGGCCTAATGGGATAAGGTTTTTCCAAGACTCCAAGGTGTTTAACGGTTAAGATTATCCCAGCTACTGAGGCTACAAAGTATCCTGCAAGCCATGCTAAAACCACTGCGTAAAGGCGCCAACCAGACAGAAGAAGGAAAACGCCCACAAGTGGGTGGATAACACTGTATGCTATGCCTACGAGGGCAACATCGCGCATCCTTTGGATGCCTTGTAAGAAACTCGAAACCTCAATGTTGAGATTTGTGAATATGAAGCATAGGGCGATTAGGCGAAGCAAAAGGGCTTGATCGGCGGTGCCAAACAAAAGTGAAGATACCCATTCTGCTAGAACAAACAGTGCCACAAAAGCAACAGCAGAAGCCAGCAAACCAATCTGCAACACTCGAGCTACAACAGCCCTAGCCTTTTTTAAATCTCCTTCAGCGACGTATTGGGCGATGTATTTTGTAGCGGCGTATGGAAGGGCGAACGTCCCGAACACTTGAATTGATGTCAGAATGAAGGATAGAAGGGCGAAAGCTCCCATCTGCCACTGCTCAGATGGGGCAGAAAACGTGCGAGCAAGAATGATGAAGTAGATTAGGCCCATAACGGCGTTTAAGAACCCTTGGGCAAATAAGTAGGTCGCGCCCCGAGCAACCCTCGCCTTAGGACGCAGAGAAGCCAACGAACTTTCACCTTTCTGATGAATGTTTGGATGCTCTTGGCATCTTATAAATTTAAGCGCAATATTTGACTGCTTGCAGTCTTTTTGTTCCGGAATGGTGGTTTATAGCCTCCCCAGTTAACATCTTCCCCAGCATGTCGGCCGAATGACTTCTTCCCTAAATTCCAAACTCCTCGGTGGAGATGTTTGCAATCAGAGATTGCTCGAGCGCGAATGCGTGGAGTATAACCGGAAGCTTTTGGGTTGCGGAGCACACAACGAGAAAGACGCTGAAAAATGTATGGCTGCAGAAATGTGATGGCTATATTTTCATGAACCCTATAACTAGCATCTTATTTACCGAGGCTTGCTGTGTTCTTTTTCTTGTTGTCAAGCTGATCGAATCACGGTGATTTGTCGAATCCCTGGTTGGTGCGAAAAATTTTATGTATTTAGCATCTGTGACCATGGAGTTTAACGTATTTTGTAAACTGAAGTCCAGTAAACTGCAGCCTTGATATTAGTGACTGTTTCAAATTGTATTTCTCTCTTTTCAAGATTTTTTTGATATCATTGGTCGGAGAGTAAGGTGTGTCCCAAAATGTTAGAAGAATGAAAGAGTTGTTTGTGGCGGTCCTTGATATTTCTTTCAAAACTTTTTCGACATTGTCTTTCGTTCTTAGATGTTGAAGAACTGATAGGCTTAGAACCGCGTCAAACACGTGGTTTCTCAGTGGGAGGTCTGTTGCACAAGTTATTATGAAATCTAGATTGACTCTTCTTTCTTGACAGCGTTTTATCATCGCTTTTGAAATGTCGACGCCAACAACAAAATTGAAGATGTCTGCCATCGGGACTGTGAACAATCCGTTTCCGCATCCTACGTCGAGAAGTAGATTGTTTTTTCCGCTTTTCTTGAAAAGTTTGTGAAGATATGTCCTAGTTTTCTTCACTCGCATGGCAGGGTTTTTCAACGGACCTCTTACTTCGACGTCATTTTGTATGGTTCTTGCTCTTTCATCCCATACATTTTTCTCTTCTCTTACTTCACTGTAATCCAAAGGTCCACACAACCTTAAGGGGATGCTTGAGTAATCGGTCCACTCTGAGGATGCCTAGTCTTATATATCTTTAGAGAAGCAGGCAGCAACCAAGCCGTGTGTTCTTGTATGCAATGACTTCTCTATTTCTCACCATTTCCTCATTCAACAGAGATTAAAGCTTGAAGTGTGACATTAAATTTTCGTGCATAAATGGTGAAGCATTATAAATTTGCGCGTTAGTATCTTTTAAGTGAGCGCTATGAAAGTTTCAGTTGTTATTCCAACGTATTATCGTGCTGATGATTTGTCTGAGCTTCTTAACAGTCTTTTAGGGCAAACCGTTAAGCCTTTCGAAGTTATCATTGTGGATGACACTCCAAACGACAGGATTAGCGCCTTGTGTGAAGAATATAGGACCATGTTTGGAAGCTTAAGTAGCAAACTTACTTACATTCGCAACCCTAGAGAGCGTTCCCTAACCGTGTCGCGCAATCTTGGAGTGAAGCATGCCAGTGGGGAGTTCATCATGTTTTTTGACAGTGACGTGATCCTTCGTCCAGATTATGTCGAAAAGATATTGGAAGTGTTTAGGAAATATCCGAGCGCTTTGGGAGTGCAAGGGTGGATTACAGATTCGGAAGAAGGTAAGCCTAATCGTTTCTCCCAGATTTTGAATGGTTTGTTCTTCCTCGATCGTACTACCAAGGATAGTTGCAGATTTTCAGAATACCCCGCTGTTCTTACGAAGATAATTAATTGCGAAAGTTTAAGCGGAGCAAATGTGACTTATAAACGCGAAGTTTTCAGTAGGTTCAGATTTGATGAAAATCTTAAGAAATATTGCTACATGGAGGATGTTTTGTTTTCGCATTCCGTTTTCAAGAAGTATCCGAGGGGGTTGTTTATAACTCCGTATGCTAAGTGTATCCATAAGAGTAGCGGGGCGGGGCGTATTGAGAGTAAGGAGTTGGAGAGGCTTAAGAATCAACACAGGAAATATGTTTTGGTGAAATTGTTCGGTTTAAAGGGCTTGCTTCTCTATTACTGGCAGAGCGTAGGTATAACGATCAAACTGAAGGGTAAAGCCTTGAGAAGACCAATTAAGATCCTAAGATTATAGGTTGAGTTAGAAAGAAATGTTTTTTAGCATTTCTCAGGTAGCTGTTATTCTTGTTAATTTATACAGAGCTGTATGAAGTACTTGATGAATAAATCTCTTTAGTGCTACGAAAATGTTTCCTATATTCCATTTAAGTTCCCGAAGTATCGTCAGAAAATAGAGGATGATTTTTTCATATAAGGGGAGTCTGCTTGTGGCAATTATCCGACGATATCCAAAGAAATAGCCGTGAATCGCAAATAAACGTTCACGGATATTACGTATGAAACGAGGAGTCTTAATGAAATATTCATAAATAGTGCGCGCGCTCGCAGTGGGTTGCTTATCAGCGGTTGAAACTAACCGTTTGTGAAATAGAAGCTTATTCGTAATGTAAAAATTCCCTTTAAATAATATGAGGAATAAGGTCAAATCATCTGTTCCATAATCTCCTCTACCAAGATTTACAATACCACCTATTTCTTGTATAATAGGAGCTCGCATCAAACCATATATCAAATTTGCCTTTCCATCCTCTTCTTTGAACAATATGAATCGGTATGCACGCTTAAAAATTGTTTCTGAAGAAGAAAGTTCTAACATCTTTGGATATCTCTTTATCTGTCTGCCATTTTCATCTACGTTATCGAAATCAGAAAAAGCAAGGACGATGGACTTGTCAGACTCCAATATGTTAATAAGTTCTGAAATGTAAGAAGGCTCCCATACATCGTCATGGGATGCCCACATGAAATAAGGTGCGGTAGCATATTTTATAAGATTGTTAAAGTTAGCCAACATGCCGATATTAACTGCATTTCGGTAATATTTGATCCTACTGTCCTTCTCTAAGTATTGTTTACAAATCTCCGCAGTATTGTCCGTAGAGGCATTATCAGAAATAATAAGTTCAAAGTCTTGAAAATCCTGATTTAGCAGAGAATCCAATGCTTCAGACAAAAATCTGCCACCATTATGAACAGGCATACCTATACTCACTAATGGCGATTTGCTCTTCATTTTTCTTTTTTTCCTCAGGACTCCATTTTAACGTGCCGAACACATATTGTCTATAAATCTTTAATACAAAGCATTTCGAAAGCTAACGCTGGATGTTTTCTAGTTACTATTTGGGACAATAAAGATGTTTTTGCCACAATAAACGAGTATCTCCCCCCTTTAAAACGCCCATATTCGCCCCTTAATGGTTTCCAACCATGAAGTCCAATTACACGATAACCCATCTTCTTCATTTCCTTTACTTTCCAACCAGACAGATGTATCTGAAATTTATTTCCATTGCATTCACGTTGGGGTAAAAATCCATTAGGTGTAAAGATAATAACTTTCTTTTTCGCAATTTTTTCCATCATTGTAATCAATCTTAAACCTTTTTCTTTAGGCAAATGTTCAATCAAACCAGCTGCCAAAACACAATCAAAAGACTTGTCTTTGAAGTTATTCCCAATTTCTAAAACATCCATTATTCTATACTCATTATGTATTCCGACACTTCGACTTTCTATTATATAAGGTTCAAAAATATCAACTCCGATGCTGTAACGCAATTTCTTTGAAAATTTTGAAATAGGAGAATTGTTCCCACAACCAACATCTAACACAGTTTCGCAATTTCCAATAATTTCTTTTTCTAATGTCTCTACATATTCGTCACGGCTGATGAATTTATTTAGTGCAAAATCGATGCTTCTATTCAAAAATCTGAGACCGTTGTAAAGTTGCTTACCCATGATCCCTCTTAGGTTTTTGAACATTCATTATTTTTTCTCCTCAAAAATCCATTTGGACAATAAGAGACAAATAACTTGTTATAACTTTTATCGATTTCAAAATCATTATTTATTCTCAAAAATTCATTCACTGCTTCTTTTGGACCATTGTTGGTGTATTTTTTATCAAAAACACCAAGTTCTGCCAATTTTGATGTATTTGTATCAAATACAACAATATAACAGCCGGGAACTACAAACTCTTGGTATAGTTCCAATTCTCTAAGGACATGAGCCTTAGTATGGTCAGAGTCGAGACAAACAATTACCTTAGAATTCTTCGGTATTCTTTTTCTGACTTCTTGGAGTGTTTTTTCAGAAACAGAATCTCCTTCAATCATCGCAATTCTTTTAAATAGCGGATGGACTTCGATAACCTTTCTGTTATGCTCACGTATATCAATATCAATTCCTATAACTTTTCCTTTATTTAGTAGTTCCATTAATGATGCATAAAATACTAATCCGCCCCCATGTGCAATTCCCGTTTCAATGATAACATCTGGTTGGACTTTGAAAACTAATTCTTGCATAAGCATTAAGTCTATGGGACTTTGAATAACAGGAATACCCAACCAATCATTTTCATATGATAGACGATTTTCTGCCCAAACTTTTGTCCATTTTAGCCCTACTTCTTCTAATTCTTTAATGTTCTTATCTTTTTTCGTAAGAACATATTTTCTTAACGAGGGGATATTTTGATAATTTTTAGCTTGGATTTGTTCTTCACTCATTATTTTGTTCTCCTTTACCTAACTATCTGGTCTTTGTAAGAACATTTTTTCATCTTCAAGTATCTCTTCCACCATGCAATTGTATGCTGTAACCCTTCTTCTATATCATAGCGAGGAACCCATGTAGTGTTGTCTTTCAACCGAGAGTTATTTGCACAAACGAACATCTGTTCAGAATCGCTATATGGTAAGGCACCAAGCTTAATCAACTCTGGGCGGTTAAGAATTTCTCCGATCCTAGTGGCCATATCTCGCACTGCAACTGGTCTGCTGGAACCGATGTTGACTGGCCCTGAAAGGTTGCTCTGGCTCACTGCCCAAATAGCGGCGGCTACATCCTCGACATGTAGAAAATCCCGGATTTGTTCACCTTTTGTTACCTTCGCTTCCTCATTGCGCAAAAGAGAGCAAATGACATGGGGTATTAATCGTCTCTGATCTTCATAAGGCCCATATAAATAAAAAAGACGCAACCACGCAAAATCCATTCCCACTGTAGCCATAAACTGTTCTAGAACTAGATATAAGGCCAACTTGCTTGCTGCGTAAAGGCTTTGGGGCTTAAGTCGACTGTTTTCGGAGAGGTAGCCAAGATCAGCGTCATACTCCATACAGGTTCCTGTCGCAATGAACTTTTTGCACCCCAACTTTGCCAAGTGGGAAGCCAGACGGATGCTGGCTATAAGCATATTTAAATTCTCTTGACTAGTCAAGTATTTGCCTGGTTCAGCATACCATGCCAGATGAAAACAAATCTCAGGTCGAATTTTCTGCAATTGACGCTCACACTTATCGAGTTCGAGAAAGTCACCACGGATAACATGTACAGATTCTAATATATCCTCTATTCTCCATGTGTTACTGGTGTTACGGATCAAAGCGTAGACCGAGCAGCCCTTATGTACGAGAACCCGTGTCAAGTGAGATCCGATAAAGCCAGTCGCTCCTGTAATCAGCGCGCACATCATCCTTTTTCCACCTTCTGATCTTAAACTTCCAATCCCCCATACATTTCAACAAATTCTCTGAAGCTTTTTGCTTTTGAATCCTTTTCCGACAGGATAGGATTGTTCACTGGCCAATCAATTCCTAAATCTGGATCGTTCCATCTGATAATGCCTTCATTACCGGGGGCATAATAGTTATCTGCTTTGTATATCACCTCGCAGTTTTTGGTTAATGTACAAAATCCGTGAGCAAAGCCTCTTGGGATATATATCATTTTCCTGTTACCTGCTGAAAGTCTGATACTATCCCACTTCCCAAAGGTAGATGACCCCTTTCTCAAATCAATAAAAACGTCATATATTTCACCGTTTACAACTCTTATTAACTTTGTTTCCATATGTGGTGGAAACTGAAGATGCATCCCTCGGATTACGCTCTTTTCTATAGACAACGAGTGATTTTCCTGAACCCAATTCCTGTGTATTCCATGTTTCTTGAAGATTTCTTCGTCATAAACTCTCATAAAAAATCCTCTCTTGTCTTCATGCGGTTCTAACTGTATATCAAATACCCCTTTGAATCTTCTTTCTTTTATGATCATTCTTTTCCCTCCTATAAGCTAGGCTTTGAGACCCGCAAGAGCGACAACTTTCTATTCTCGTTGTTCTACCTCTCCACAACTTGCAAGGTATCTTCGATACCATTCAATGGTCTCTTTTAGTCCTTCTTCTATGCTGTAATAGGGATGCCAATTCAGAATTTCCTTTGCCTTCTTTGAAGAGAGATATTGGGTGTGTATTTCCCCTTTTGCACAATTTCGAATATCAGGTTTTATGTGCTCGCATTTCATCAATTTCTGAATTATAGCAACGAGTTCCAGCACTGATAACGGTGATTCTTCGCTAAAGTTGAACGCCTCTCCTTGTACCTGCTGGTCATCTAAGCACTCTGCCAGACGTATGTAAGCACGGACTACATCCTTCACATAAACATAATCCCGAAGATAAGTGCCGTCACTACGAATGACAGGTCTTTCTCTACGAAGAAATGAGCGAATAGTGCCAGGCACAATGCGACTCCAGTTCAAGTCTCCACCTCCATAAACATTCCCACATCTAGCAATGCCAACAGGCAATTTGTACGTGTGATAATATGCTTGGGCAATAAGATCAGCACAACTTTTGGAGACCTCATAGGGATGGCGACCATTAAGTGACATTTCCTCTGTGTATGGCAATTGTGGCTGCTCTCCGTAAGCCTTGTCACTAGATGCTATTATCACTCGCTGCACCATGTCATCATGCACTCGACAAGCCTCTAGCAGATTATAAGTACCACGTATATTCGCTTCCAATGTGGGTAATGGAAAGCGGTAAGCTACATTTACAATTGATTGAGCGCCTAAATGAAAGACAGTGCTTATCTCGTACTCATTGATTGCTCGTTCCAAAGCCCAAAAATCTTGAAGTACCCCGTTTACTACCGAGACTTTGTCTACATCTCTACTACGATAAAGTTCCGATTGAGGATCAACGTCTTTAACCAATGCAGCCACACAGGCTCTCTTAGCAAGTAGTTCCTTCACCAGCCATGAACCTATAAAGCCCGTTGCGCCAGTAACAAGAACCCTATGGCTATGCCAGAAATCACTTAGTCTTTCCACACCTTCCATGGCGCATTACCACTTTTCCATACATCTTCTAATAGCCACAAATCTCGCGGCGTATCTACACACTGCCAAAAACCATTATGTTGATATGCCGTAAGTTGTCGCTCCACAGCTAGGCGCCCAAGAACATCTTGCTCTAAGCGAGTATCGTCTCCCTTTATGTATTTGAACACGTCGGGTTCGAAGACCATAAAGCCACCATTAATCCATCCCTCACCTAACTGAGGTTTTTCAATAAATCTTACTACTAAATCTCCATCAAAGAAGAGACCGCCAAAACGGGATGGCGGACGAACTGCTGTCACAGTAGCTATCCGATTGTGAGACCGATGGAAGCGAAGTAATTCATGGAGGTTAACGTCAGATACTCCGTCTCCATATGTTAGCATAAAGGTCTCATGAGTTAAAAAAGGTTCCAAGCGCTTAAGCCGACCACCAGTTAGTGTATTTAAACCGGTATCAATAAGATGAACTATCCAATCTTCCCGCAATTTCTTTTCTACCTCAACTTTGCCATTGGTTAGGTTGACCATCAGGTCACTACTTAGGATATGGTAGTTTAGAAAGTAATCCTTTATTACTTCGCCTTTATAGCCTAAGGCAATGAAGAACTCCTTAAAGCCATAGTGAGCATAGTATTCCATTATATGCCAAAGTATGGGTTGCTCGCCGATCCTAACCATTGGTTTAGGGGTAGTCTCGGTTTCTTTGCCCAAGCGAGTACCAAAGCCACCAGCTAGTATGACGATCTTCGTATTCATACCTTCATCACGTTTTGTATTAATTTCTCCTTTTTAACTATTTCTTCATATGGAATAACAGGTGTATGTTTCAGAAGACATTGTTGAGTCCTCAGATATAGATGATAGAAGAAGATTCAGACGAAACATTGATATCTCTATCTTGGAAGATTCTAATTATGCGTGCGGACTCCTTAATTTTACAAAAAATAGCTTTTGAATAAATTGATGAACGGGGGTTATGGGTTGAAAAAAGCGTTAATAACAGGTATAACGGGACAAGACGGGTCTTACCTAGCAGAACTTCTATTAAGCAAAGGATACAAAGTCCACGGAATCATCAGAAGGGCTTCCACCTTCAACACCCGTAGAATAGACCACATCTTCGTTGACCCTCATGATCCCAAAGCAAGACTATTCTTACACTACGGTGATCTCTCCGATTCTGAACAGATTTCCAACATAATTTACAACATAAAGCCCGACGAAGTATACCATCTAGGAGCACAGAGCCACGTGAGAGTAAGCTTCGATATACCAGAATATACAGGAAACATCACCGCATTGGGAACAACCAGAATATTAGAAGCCATAAGAAGAAGTGGAAACACCACACGGTTCTATCAGGCCTCAAGCAGCGAGATGTTCGGCGATGCACGCCCACCCCAGAACGAAGAAACTCCCTTTAAACCGAGAAGCCCCTACGCATGCGCAAAGGTTTACGCCCACTGGATGGCAAAAAATTACAGGGACGGATACAACATCTTCGCCTCTAACGGCGTGCTGTTCAATCACGAGTCACCTAGGAGAGGCGAAACTTTTGTAACAAGGAAGATAACCATGGCCATCGCAAACATTCTCGCTAAAAAACAGAAATATCTTTACCTAGGCAATTTGAATCCGAAGAGGGACTGGGGTTATGCTCCAGAATATGTGGAATGCATGTGGAAGATACTGCAACGCGAGCGCCCGGAGGATTTTGTGATAGGAACCGGTGAAGCACACTCTGTTAGAGAGTTCGTTGAACAAGCCTTTTCTTACGTTGATCTTCTTCCAGAAAAATACGTTAAGATTGATCCAAGATATTTTAGACCGATTGAAACCGAGAATTTGGTCGCCGATCCAAAAAAAGCCGAAAAAACACTGGGCTGGAAAGCTAAAATCAGATTTGAAGAGTTAGTGAAGGTAATGGTTGACGCTGACATGCGGAAAACTGGTCTAGAACCCATCGGAGAAGGGGATCAAATATTGCAAAAAAGATTCCCGAAAGAATGGTGGAAAACTGATTAAAATGAACAGCAACAGTAAGTATATACGAGTATCAGTTGGAGACTTTAGGATTGATAAAGCAGGAAGAAACGCTATAAACAAAGTTTTAGATTCTGGTAGAATCTCTGAGGGAGAGACCGTTAGAAAGTTTGAGGAGGAATGGGCAAGATACATTGGAACAAAATATTCGGTCGCTTTGAATTCCGGGACTTCCGCTTTGATAGCGGGGTTAACTGCTTTGAAATACAATCAAGAAGATCCAAAGATAAGAAAGAATACAAAAACTATCACTACACCAATATCATATATTGCAACTAGCAACGCAATAGTTCTAAGCGGTCTCGAACCAGTATATGTTGACGTTGATAGGAATACGTTTTGCATAACCCCAGAAAACATCAAAGCGTATCTCGAGAATGTGGATGATTCAGAAGATTATTCATTGATTTTGCCTGTCCATCTGATGGGTTATCCCTGCGACATGGATGAGATAAATAAAATCGCCAAAGAGTATGGGCTTCTTGTATTTGAGGATTCAGCGCAAGCTCATGGTACCTTGTATAAGGGCAAGAGAGTTGGATCTTTATCCCTATTATCTGATTTCTCATTTTACATTGCCCATAATATTCAGGTGGGCGAGATGGGTACGATAACAACTAACAATTATGAAATAGTCAGATGGGTTAAGAAGATAAAGGCAAACGGAAGGATGTGTGACTGTCCTATTTGCACAAGAGACACTAGAGGGTGTCCAAAGATGAGGGCGGCTGGAAACGACTTTGACCCAAGATTTACTCATGACGTAATAGGATTTAATTTCAAAACAACGGAATTGCAGGCTGCCTTGGGATTGACACAAATGAAAGAGATAGATTGGATTATAGAGCGTAGACAGAAGAACGTTAAGTATCTTAATGAGAGACTAGAGAAATATTCAGGTGTAATACAATTGCCCGAATATGATGAAAGAGTGAGTTACATGGCCTATCCTATTGTCATGAAAAGTCCAAAGAAAGCAAGTCGCAGGAAAATTAGAATGGAATTGGAACGAAGAGGAATAGAAACAAGACCTTTGTTTGGTTGCATACCTACACAGCAACCAGCGTACCATTACTTGAAGGACAAGTACGAAGGGAAGTTACCTGTTGCCGAATTTGTGGGTTCAAATGGGTTCTACATTGGTTGTCATCAGTATTTGACGGAGGAAGATCTAGATTACACTGTCACAACATTTGGAGCTGTTCATGATGAGCTTCTGGAATGAGAAAAAGATTTTGGTGACTGGTGGCGCGGGTTTCCTAGGTTCTTTTGTGGTAGACAACTTAATCAAAGAAAGAAACGTTCGCCAAGAGAATATTAGAATTCCAAGGAGTGCAAACATGGATTTGAGAATATGGGAAAATTGCGTCAAGGTTGTTAATAGCATTGACATTGTCATTCATTTGGCTGGCAGAGGAGGGGGAATAGGGTATAACAGGAAACATCCTGGTGTGCTCTTTTACGATAACGTCCTCATGAATAGTCAACTGATGGAAGCTGCAAGACAGGAAGGTGTTGAAAAATTTGTTGGAATCGGAACTGTCTGTTCCTATCCAAAATACACGCCGATACCGTTCGTGGAAGAAAATTTGTGGGATGGTTATCCAGAGGAGACAAATGCTGCTTATGGATTGGCCAAGAAGATGATGTTGGTACAGTCCCAAGCGTATAGGCAGCAATATGGTTTTAACTCCATTCATCTTCTAATGATCAATTTGTATGGCCCAAGAGATAATTTTGACCCAGAGGTTTCTCATGTTATACCCGCGTTGATAAGGAAATTTGTCGATGCAGTACTGAATGACCAAAAAGAAGTTGTTGTTTGGGGAACCGGAAAGGCGACGAGGGAGTTTTTATACGTCGAAGACGCAGCAGAAGGAATCATTCTGGCTACAGAGAAGTACAATAAAAGCGACCCTATAAATCTTGGTTCAGGATCGGAGATATCGATAAAAGATCTGGCTGAGTTAATTTCAGAACTCGCAGGATTCGACGGTGAAATAAGGTGGGACACTAGCAAGCCCGATGGACAACCAAGAAGACTTTTAGACGTGAGTAAGGCGGAAAGGGAGTTCGGGTTTAAATCCAAAGTTAATTTGAGGGAGGGACTAAAGAGGACAATTGACTGGTACAAAGCCAGTTTTTTAAAGGTGAAATAATTGAACAACGTCCTGAATAAGGCATTCCACAAAAGTTTCAAGGTCTTAGATCGATTTCATGGCATAATCGACAATCGCTCAATTGAAGTGTTAATAGACGAAGAACTTGAAAAGCATCTCCAAAACAAAAAGAAAACTATTCTCTATGTGGGGATTAGATACGACTACGGCAAAAAAAATTGGGGATTAAGTTACGAACATTACCAATATTATAATGCACTTCTGAACATGGATTACTCTTTGATATATCTTGATTACGATAGGATAAAACAAAAGTTTGGCATCAAAAAGACATCGCGAATGTTGCGAGAAGCTGTATATCTTTATCATCCAGACATCCTATTTTATTTCCACTTTCATGATTGGATCGACCATAGCGTTTGGAAGGAAATATCGGACGAATCGCCAACAAAGACAATTATTATGCTAGCTGACGACCAATGGCGATATGAAGAGACAAGACCAGTGTGGAAACTATTTGATCTTGTCGTTACTACAGATCCGGAAGGCTTTGAAAAAAGGCAAAAAGAAGGCTTTAAGAATGTCTTTTTAACTCAGTGGGCTTGCAATCATTTTTTATACAAGAATCTGGGCCTCCCAAGGATACACGATGTGAGTTTTGTAGGACGATGCTATGGAGAAAGACAGAGATTTATTGACACGCTTAAAAAACACGGGATAAATGTCGCAACCTTTGGTCTGGGGTGGGGAAACGGCGGCAGGGTCTCACAGGCAGATTTAATAAGAATATACAATGAGAGTAAAATATCACTAAACATCTCTTTTGCCTCAGAGGGGGATAAAGTCCAAATTAAGGCAAGGGATTTTGAAGCAACGGGATGCGGTAGTCTGTTAGTTACAAAGGGCACGAAAGAAATGGCGGGATATTTCGTTCCCGGCGAGGAAATTGTAACTTATCAAAATGTGGACGACGCCTCAGAGAAGATTAAACACTACCTAGAGAATGAAGATGAAAGAGAAAGAATTGCTCAGAGGGGACATGAAAGAGTTATTAAAGAACATACAATGGAAAAACGATTTTTTGATATTTTCAATTTTGCTCAAAAACTAAAGAAATAAAGATTTTTTACGAAATTGTCCCTTATCCATTCAGATGAATTGCCATATTACACATGTTGGAATACAAGTGAGAAGCTTTAATAAGTTTTATCCGAAGTGCGTTTTTAACCAGTCTAAGGTATCTAAGATGCTCTCTTTAATAGAAAATTTTGGTTTCCAGCCAAGGCTTTTCATCTTTTCTATTGAGAGTAACATTATAGGCACATCTCCGGGCCAGCCTGTTCTTCCTCCCGTGTATTTGTATTGAACGTCTTTGAGGCCTAGTGTGAAAACGACTAAGCGGCTGATTTTTTTCACGGTAATCGTTTCTTCAGAGCCTACATTGAATAGGCTATATTTTCCTGTTTTTTGAGCCGCCATTAGAGTAGCATCGACGGCATCAGCCACATGGAGATAAGACTTCTTCTGATTTCCGTCTCCGAGAATTTCCAATTGTTTCGTGTTTTTCTTCAATTTGCAATAGAAGTCGTAGATTACGCCGTGGGTTAGCCTTGGTCCAATAATATTGGCATATCTCAGCACGGTTGCTTTTATACCATAAAGTTGAGAATAGGTGGAGACATAGAGTTCGGAGGCAGCCTTAGCTGCACCGTAGTTGCTGATTGGAGCTATAGGCGCTTCTTCGGGGGTTGGCATCTTTGCATTACCATAGACAACTGAGGAAGAGGCAAATACGATTTGTTTGACATCATTGAGTCTACACGCTTCTAAGACGTTTAAACTTCCTGAAACATCTACCCTGAAATTTTCTAGGGGCTCGCTGAAGCTTCTTTTTACGTCAGGGTCTGCGGCAAAATGGTAAACAACGTTAGCTTCTCTGATTGCCTCTCTTACTTCTTTGAGATTTCTTATGTCGCCCTGAATTATTCCGACATTTACTTTTTTCAAGAATTCTTGTTTACCTGAGGAAAAATTATCGAATATTACGACATCTCCTTTTTTTGTCAATGCCTCCGCCAGATGACTACCCATAAAACCTGCGCCGCCAGTCACTACAACCTTCATTCTAAAGCACCTTTACTGTGCGTACTATTTGTAGCTAACCAAAGTATGAAAACTTTAGCTAACATGGTTAAACCAGTTTATAACTGATTACGCGCGCGCCAACTAATAAAGTAACAAGCTTAATTAGCCTCATTCCATAGTTAGAGGTTCAATGTTGGTGAAAAAATGTCAAAAACGATTCCTCCAGTGAAACCTTACTTCCCCCCTGAGGACATTAGGCAGATAAAGAACGACATAGAGAAAATCCTTCAATCTGGAATGCTAACCATGCACACATACACGGAGGAATTCGAAAAAAGGTTCGCTAGTCTCTGCAAAGTGAAATACGCAATAGCTCTGAATTCTGGAACGAGCGCCTTAGAAATAGCCTTGAGAATTATGAAATTAAAAACTGGAGATGAGGTGTTAGTTCCAACAAACACCTTCACCTCAACAGCAGCCACCGTGCTTTTTGCAGAAGGAAAAGTAACATTCGCAGACATCGACCCAGAAACATTGTGCATAAATGCTGAAAACGTTCAAGAATACATGACCCAGAAAACCAAGGGAATTATCGTCGTGCATGTAGGTGGCTTAATTTGCCCAGACATTGAAGCAATCAAAGAAACCTGTGAAGACCACAAACTTTTCCTGATTGAGGACGCAGCCCACGCTCAAGGCTCCACTATAAATGGAAAGCCAGCTGGCTCCTTGAGTGATATAGGCTGTTTCAGCTTCTATCCCACCAAAGTTATGACCACTGGAGAAGGAGGAATGATAGCAACAAATGATGATCAAACAGATAAGGAAGCCCGCATCCTAAGAGATCAGGGGAAAGAAAATTTCCATAGCAGCATAATAATTCGGCTAGGATACAACTGGAGACTACCCGAAATAAACGCTGCAATAGGGATAGTTCAATTAAAGAGACTGCCTGAAATCATAGATAAAAGAAGAAAAATAGCCCAATACTACGACAAAAAACTACGGCAGTTCAGCGAGATAAAGCCATTAAAGGTGCCACCAAACATCCTCAATAATTACTACAAGCATGTAGCCTTCCTAGAACCCGAAATCAACCGAGATAAGCTAAAACAAGATCTTAGAGAGAAGGGCGTACAGTGCGGAGGAGAAGTCTACTGGCCACCCCTACACCTACAACCAGCCTACCAGAAACTGCTCGGCACAAAAGAAGGAGACTACCCAGCATCCGAGGACGCCTGCAGAAGGATGCTGTGCCTACCAATACATTCATGGATGACTATAGAAGACGCC